>Ga0214542_1003222_pt1 | contig 33537 bp, 14 predicted proteins | sample CNSS1metaG_FD_160096 | JGI IMG/M metagenome (GOLD analysis project Ga0214542, IMG submission 160096) | Root nodule microbial communities from cowpea collected in UCLA plant growth center, Los Angeles, California, USA - CNSS1 | ecosystem: Host-associated > Plants > Roots > Nodule | place: USA...
TAATAAATATAATTTTAAAATATATATTAACTTAATAATATTATAATATTATCACCTACTAATATAATATCACGCATTTTAAAAAATACATACACACAGGCGCGATAGCGCCTGTGTTACGCTAGTAGTAATAATAACAATTATTAATAATAAAAATCATATTAATATAAATAGTTACGGTGGTTAATAATATAATAAATTTTGAATGTCAATTTCTTAAATTAAATATGATAGTAATTATAATAGCATGATAATTATTAATAATTATACTACTATCTCTACAAATTATATTTATAATAATAATATTAATAATAATAAATAATAATACTTATAAAAATATTACAAATAATAATGTTACTTATCATTATTATTATTGTAATAATACTAATATTATAATTTTACTAATATCATTACAAATAATATTTATAATAATAATATTATTAATACTTACAAATAATAATATTTATAAGACATTACGGACAATAATATTATTTATTATTGTTATAACAATAATAATAATATAATAATTATTAATAATTTTACTCCTATCACTACAAATAACATTTATAATAATATTATTATTAATAATTACAAATAATAATATTACTTATGGTTATTATTATAATAATAATAATATTATTATTGCTTATAATTTTACTATTATTACTACTAATAATATTTATAGTAATATTATTATTAATTAGAATTAAAAATATTTATAAAAATATTACAAATAATAATATTACTTATTATTATTATTATTATTATTATTATTATTATTATTATTATTATAATAATAATACTAATATTGCTTATAATTTTACTACTATTACTACTAATAATATTTATAATAATAATAATATTATTAATAACTACAAATAATAATACTTATAAAAATATTACAAATAATAATATTACTTATTGTTATTATAAGAATACTGATATTACTTATAATTTTATTTATATTACTGCAAATAATATTTATAATTATAAAATTATTACAACTAATAATATTACTTATTATTATTGTAAAAATACTAATATTGTTTATAATTTTACTACTATTACTACTAATAATATTTATAATAATAATATTATTAATAATTAAAATAATAATTATTATAAAAATATTACATACAATTAATATTATAATTTAAATCATAAATAAAAAAAATCAAGTTGATTTTTGTAGAATTTGAACCCGGGTCCTTTTGTACTAGAGTTTTAAATAACGAAAAACACTAATTTTGTAACACTTGTCAATAAAAGAAGATGGCTAATACAATAATTTTGGTAGTATCTTTTTTTCTTAAGATGTAACAGATTTTAGAGTCCGATATTTTAGAGTCTGATTTCTCTGTTGAGTTCTTTCGTGCTCTTCTTTGTTGAACATTAAAAACACATTGTTTTAATACTTTAAAAATAATTTTAATATATTTTGAAATTTTAAAATTAATGACCATCAATATATTTTGAAGACACAATAGAATAGTAATAGAGAAAAAACAGTAGAGAATCAAAACTCTAGATTTTAAGGATGAAGACTAATTTTTAAAGTTTAGATCAATGATGTTAGTTTTCATCTTTAAAATTTTCGTTCTAATTTTAAACTAATTGTAACCTTAAACAAAAAATATTTAGTAAAAATTACAGAAATATCATTATAAATTTTATATAAAAAATTAAATTTGGTCTCAATTTCAAAAGGGACAAAATGGCTCAATTCTAAACAAAATTGGGAATAAATTGAAAAAAAATAATATAAGGACTAAATTAAATATAAAATATTGAGTCTAACACACGACACGCTGCTAGGTTGACATGTGAAAATTAAAAATAATAAATAAAAAGAAATTTAAAAAAAACACGAAGTGATATGTGGCAACCACTATTCATTACCAACAATGTTAACAAAAGAGGATCAAATTGAACAAAATTGACGAAAATTGGGACCTATTTGAACACAAAAACAAAATTAAGACTGATTTGACAAAACTTAACGAAAATTAGGAGAAAAGGGTATTTTAACCAATTAAAAATACACCAAACTTTAATGAAATTAACTTCGGTCAAAAGAATCAACCAAAACATTAACTATAAATTGAACTATCTAAGAAGTAGTAATATTTTTAAGGTTTAAATTCTAATCTAGTCCCTATTTTCATTATAAGTTAATTTAATTTAGATTTATTTTATTTTTTGTTCAATTTGGTTTAATATAGTCCTTTGTGCTAAATCGTTTAAATAATAACAAATAGTGAATCATGTTTGCCATGTATTAGTTGGTAATTTTTTTTTGTTTTTATTTTAATTTTTTAAATATTTTAATTTCTTTGAATTTAAAAAAAATGTCCACATGTCAAGTCAGCATCGTGCCAATGTCACAATTAGTGACACTTGTCAAGGCCAATGTTTATTATCAATTCAATCCATATATTTGTTATTTTTGTTCAATTTAGTCATATTTTATCTAAATGAAAGAATTTTGTTCCTCTCTAAATTGAGACCAAATTTAATTTTTATATAAATATTATACTGATATTTTTATTAAATTCACATTTTTATTAAATATTTATATTTAGAGTTAGGGTTGGTTTAAAATTATAATGAAAATTTTAAAAGTGAGAAGTAACACTATTTGTAACATCACGTTTTCATAGTATTTACACTATTAAACAAAACATTACCTTTTAATAATCAGAAGCAGATGATAGTAATAGGCCAGTATAAAGTAACAATACAGTCATCCTCAAAATAACTATACATATACTATCTATACATACAGCCTATACTAAACAAAAGGGGTTACAAAACACCCAGAGCATCTAAGCAGAAAAAGATGACAACTACCTCTGGAAACGTCCAAAACCCACTCAACTCCTGTCAAGGAGGGGTGTATCCTCACTTGCACCTATATCTGCTCACGCCATTCAGTAAGAACGATCATTGCAAAATTAGAAGACACATAGAACACACAACATGCAAGAAGGGTAAGCTAACTTAATCAAGAATAAAACATGTAATTTGATAGTTAAGCATCAATCAGGGTAAATCACACAATTATCAGAGTCATCCAAATCACCACAACCATAACACAATATCACCATTCTAGACTCAATATCCGGATTATGTAAGTGACATTGGAGCTCTCGATGGCTTGCACTTGTGACGGTTCCCAAACTCTGCAGAGTTTTAGGCACAAGGGGTATTCACCCAACCACTCCCAAGGTAAGTCCCCTTCGCGTCTATGACGGATCGGGTCCATAGACTAGGACCTCCTACTACTCCCCCCGACATAATCCATTATACTCTATATGAGTCTTAATGGTTATTAGGAGCGTCAGGATGCCACCAATATGAGTCCTCATGTCCTTAAATTTACTAAAACCACTTTCCTTAGAATTTCCCATGAAATCCTAACTCCAACACATTCTCATACAGGACAATTTCACACAATTATCATCACACAGACCATCATGCGTAAAATCACATGCTAGATAAGCCATAATCACACAATTATCAATGAACACAACTTCGTTTAATCAAAAACAGAGAAGGAAATCAAATTTTGCAGTGAATCTCGCTCAAGCTAGAGGACCTCGCCTGAGCTAGAGAGTTGTCTCGCTTAGGCGAGTCACTCTCGCCTGGACAAGACTCCAAACAGAAAGTACCCCAAAATTTGAGCGAATTCTCGCTCAGGCTAGGCTGTCTCGCCTAGACGAGATTGACTCTCACTCAGGCGAACCCAGCTCGCCTAGGCGAGACCTCGCGCAACATCAGGGGTGAGTTCCTGGTATTTTCGCTCAGGCGAGAGCTGCTCGCCTAAGCGAAACTATCAGGATTTTCAATCTGTTTCACATGCAGACCACACAGTTCGTGCCACAATCAAAATTTATAACACTCAATCGATCATACACATCAAATAAAATATAATTCATGCAATTGTACCCCTAATCAAAGATTCCTTCACGAAATTAGAGTGAGAGGTTAGCTTCCCTTACCTTTTTGCCAAGAATTAGATTGGTGGAGTCAAATGAATAGCAAGGGAGCTGAACTTTCAGTTTAACCTAAAAGGATCCATCATCAAGACAGAGAGAATGAAGAATAACACGATCAGACCCATAATTCAAAGGTTAGCTAGTGAATTCTAGCTGAAATTGAACTCAATTTAAAGATGAAACCTACCTAGGAGAATGGAAGCCGAGGGAGGAAGCTACTGAGGGTCCTATTGGTTGGTTCTTCCAGAATCTGAGTAGGGAATATGGAAACTGTGAGATGGCAGCAAACAGAGGAGAGGGGTTGGGAGAAGATTGGGTTGTAGAGAAGTAGAAAGAGAGAGAGAGAGAGAGAGAGAGAGAGAGAGAGAAGTAGTGTTTCTGTTTTAAGGGGTGAATTAAGAAAGAGGGGCATCACACTATTGGTCTAAAATTTTAAGAGATTAAAAATCACATAAAATAATGGTGTTACTCCACACTTTTTAACCATTTTTTAATCCTAAATAAAAAATATTTAATAAAAAATATGAATTTTAATATCAGTATAACATTTATATAAAAATTAAATTTGGTCTCAAGTTAGAGAGAGACAAAATTGTTCTATTTAAAAAAATGGGATTAAATTAAACAAAAGTAACAATATAGAAACCAAGTTGAATATAAAACATTGACACATGACACGATGTTAGATTCATATATGACACTTTTCTTAAATTAAAAAAAATCACAATAAAAAAACCTCGAACTGACATGGGGCCACTAACACAAAAAGTGCCTATAATGTCACACAGTTAACGTCTGCTAGAGATAACACAAGCGTAAAAAATGACCGGTGACATTTTTGTAAATAAAAGTGTCAAAAATGATGTTTGTCTAGCACTGCACCGACGTCACTTAATGTCGGTTTCTGCCCGCCCCGACGTCAATCCAGCTTAACATCGGCCCATGAATTACCCAACGTCACTCGATGTCTGTTATTTTACTTACCCGACGTCACTTAACGTGGGGTATATGCAGAACCGACTTCTCGTGCCTTAAATAGATTTGCAACGCACAAACATCATTGTTCCTCTTCCCCGCGAGCTCTCCTCCACATTCCATTGGCCAGCACGACCTTCGCGGGTGAGTTTTCCACCATGAAACTTGTTGGGTTTTGATTTGTGTACTGATTTAAGCATTTTGAACTCATTAAATTTTGTTTTGGTCTCCATTTCACATAAATGTAGGGTTTTCTTCCCCTTTTGCACCGTGAAGCTTTGTTTGTCGACAGCCTACCCTCCTCCATCTGCATCCTTGTTTTTGCTACAAGAAGTTAGTTTTTCATTTTCCTCTAGTTCATGTATGCATTTATTTTTTATATTTTTTTGGCTTTTTTTATTAGAAAAATTATGATTTTTGATAAATTTTGAATAAAATTTAGATTTATTATTAGATGGGTTGCATGTTAAAATAATTTTAATGTATTTTGTTGATTTTTTTGGCTTATTTTTTTATTTGAAATTTTATGATAGTTGATAAATTTAGTTGATAAATTTGGAACAAAATTTATATTTATTATTAGATTTGTTGCATGTTAAAATTATTGTAACTTTTTTTAACTTTTTAATATTATTTTTGCATTGTTATTTTATATGTGAAGATTTATTATAATTTTAGTTTACAATATTGAGTGAGCCTTAGTTTTCGTTTGAGATCTAATACAAATGATTAAATTTTTAATTGTTTGTATTAAATCTTGAATTTTCTGATCGGGCAGTTTGAAAATGCTTTTAAAAACATGTTACAAGAGTAAGTATTACTTTTTCTTTTCATATCATGTATTTAGTTATATTAAAACTAAATATGTTTCCAAAATTTTATGTTACAAGAGTAAGTGTCCTATATTTTATGTTTCCAAAATCTAATTAGAGTTATGGGTAAGCCCAGAGCACAACAGATTAAAATTTTCACATGTCAACTTATGAACTTGATATGTGATTATTTTCTCTTTCATCTTTAGTGTAACAAGCAAGAAAATTTATGGGAATGTGAGTATTATGTCATGTTTTGGATAAGAACAATCATTCGAGCTGTAGTTAAAGATGATTGGATAGAGGTAAGAATATATCTTTAAAATATTATAAATCATATCAAACTTTAAACAATAATATTCATGCATAATGAATTTGTATTATCTTTTCAGCGCTTCAAGAATCCATCACTTCTATCGGATGATACTATCCAAACATTAAGACAAGAGTGGGCAGCATATTTATTGGAACAATAAAGTTAGGCCCTAGAACAACATTAGAATTTTATTTTAAAAACTTTGTAGAACAATTTCTTGATGAAACTTGTAGTTTTGTGGTAATTGTAAAAGTTTAGACAACTTTACAATTATTAATTAAAATTGCCACGTTGTTGGAGTATAATGTGAACTGTTCTAAGACTTTTATGTTTTTCAGGTGTGAAAATTTGTAAATACAGCTAAACTTAAAAAAAAAAAAAAACTGCTGAAATTGACGTATGTTCTTACACTGACAAACATCAAAGGACGTCGGCTATAGCATTGCCCGACGTCATTTGACATTTGTCAGTGTAAGGAAAGACGTCAATTTCAGCAATTTTTCCATCCAAATGGCACGAGTTGAACTTCGGGCGGGGATTGAACTAACGTTAAGGAACGTCGGTCACCCATATTCCGACGTTAAAAAATGTCATTTTTTTTAGATGTTAATTTTAATGTCACCCAATATGTCGTCGGTATTTTCGTAGACGTCAAAAGCCAAAAATAATAAACATTATAAGGATTTTTGACATTGTTTCTGTCCATTAATTATTTAAACAATGTTAATAAAAATTATCAAATTGAACAAAATTGACAGAAATTATGACCAAATTGAAAAAAAAAAACATTAGAATTAAATTGAATAAACTCAACTTAAATAAGAACCAAATTTGTATTTAAACCTGCTTTTTAATTAGGTTTAATAGTATTTTTTTGTTTATTTGCAACAAAATGATTTTATATTTTTTCTCTATTTATTTTTTAATCAATGTGCTTTCTATATTTCTTGAAAATACTTAATATTCATTCTTTTCATTTTGTTATTGGTTAAACAATAAGCACATAAAAAGAGTACATGATTGAAAGATGCCAATTCATCATCTCTAAATAACTTGATCTAATGGAATAGATCACATTGAAACTTTTAAAAAATATATGTAAAATTAAGACAAAATAATAGAAAAAACAATATTAAGTTTTTACTACAAATACAAGAAAAAGAAAAACTATTAAACAGAGAAATAAAGAAATAAAAGAAGAAAATAGAATTTAATTTTTTTAGGCCTTCTTTTTTCTTTTTAAACATAGTTTTATAATTAATTTAATAAAAAAATATTAATACTAAAAAAATGTGTTGAGACCTTCTTTTTCTTTTGAGCTAAAGGAAGTGTTTTACTAGTTTTACTCTTGAATAGGTCCTGGGCGTGGACATTACTCCAAAACGTGTTCGGTTGCAATAAGGAAAAACCTTTTGCAATATATACCTTGTTTTACAACAACCTAAACTATTCAAAAATTCTAAATTTTTTGGTGTTTTATAACATTAAATTCAAATTTTTCATGATGTTACATACAAGTTTTATAGCTATAGGAGGAGCAAGGTGCGAGACTGATTTAAAAGAAAACGAAGAGAAGACATACATGGAAACGTGCTTTGAAATTGGGGGCAAGGCGCACTGGTTAGCAGTATGATCTGAGAAAAAACCTCCAACGACGGGTGATGAACTTGTAAAAACAAGAGACAAAACAACAAAGAGACGAGGAAGAAAAAAATGAGTAAGCAAAACGAGTAAGAAAATCCTATGTAGGGGGTTCAGAGTGGCTGGAGGCAAAAAGTGGTTTGCGTGGATCAAGTAAAAATGTTGAAATTGTAATCCTGTTCAGGAGAATATAGGCTACGATCCTCTTTAAAATCATTGTCTGGTAGAAAATAATATAAGTTATGATTTTTTGAAAGAACCATAACCTATAGTTTAATAGTCAAAGTATAAGTTACGATTTTAACTAAACTGTAGCCTACACTCTTTCAAAAATTGCAAAAATGTGACAATGTTTTTATAGACTATATTTTATCTTAAAATCGTAACATATTATGTGTAGTTAAATGCGACTTTTATACTAGTGAAAATCGAATATTTATCGGTTGAGAAATTAAGAGAAAAGTTTTAAACAATAATACTTTATTCTCACATGTGTTACCACTCAAGCATATAAAAAAAAAAACAAGCAAACAACTTCATCATATAATAATTATATCACTCTATCCTTATTCATTATTACTAAATACTTATTTTCACCCACATCTGTAAATACGTTAACCAAAACTAATTATGACTATTCCACACTCAAACTAAATTGAACTAATAAAAAAATAATGAACGACATTAGTATAAATATTATTCCTACTTCAAAATATTCAACAAATATTTTATAGATGTTAATTAAAACAAGTTATGATTATAAGTTAATTTCTCTTCAAGGTAAATTGATATTTAAGAAATTTTCTTAGTCAAAACTTTCCACTAAAAAAAAAAAATCAAATTTATACATAATTTTTGAAAAGTTTTTCAAAACTTCAACATGTAAGATATGTCTCTTAAATCACTAAAATTTTTTATTCAAGTAAATGAAATATAAAACTTTCGCATATAAGGTAAAAGAGAAAAAAGAGAGGATAAAACCAACTATAGAAATATAGATGTTAATGTATCTATCTATTTTTAACTATTTCCTTAAAACAATTAGTTAGTTGTTTAAATGAGAGATTATAATCCTACAATCATAAATAAAATGTAAAAATATAAAATTTTAGATAAACAAAATTATATACTAAATAAATAATGAAAATTTTAATCTATAAATAATTTTTGTAAAAATATGTTTATTTTTCATGTAATTCAAACAATATTGTTTAAGCTTAATTAAACTTTGTTCTTCCGCATTTCACTGTCATCATAATCATTACTAGAATAACAATATAACCTTAAGAATAACATGTGAAAATATAATGTAATAAATTACAAAATATATATATATATATATATATATATATATATATATATATATATAAAATAAAAGTATACAATCTGATAATAATATAAAATAGGATAACTTTCTAAACTAGTTTTTACAATAGTATAAAATAAAATAAAGATAAAGTAAAATAAAAATGAAAGTTTAAAACCAATAAGAAAAAATTCGTCCATAAAAGAAAAGGTAAAATTTCAGTTGTGACATAAAGAGAGTGAAACTAATTATAACATGACGGTGGAAAAATAATTACAAACATTGCAAAAAAAAAAACATAAAAAGAGTATAACACTAACAAATTATTACAGTGGTAAAATGCTTATTATGAAATAAGTATAAACACTTAATTAATTATTTTAATTTTTTTCTTAAAATAAAAGTTAATTATATGAAGAGAAATAACTGTGACACACGTGTGTTGTATAATACACTTGATTGATATATTTCAACACATTCACCTTTTGAACATATTAATTTTGTTATAAATTATTTTAAATTTAGGAGATTGATTCCAGAGTCTTTGAGTTGAATTTAGACAGGGTAGATATTTTTTGAGAGAAAATATGTATATTCAAATGTGGTTTGTAAACGGTGGCTAGTGGCAAGTGGCAAGGTAAAAAGTCTATAGAGTTTAGACTTTACCATTCTAACTAACTTTGCTTATCAAAGACGCAAGCCAGGATTTGGTGAGGATAGGACATTTATGGTTGCCAAAACAATTTTTTAATTAGCAACCAATCGCTTAAATAAGAGTTCATAAATTCTTAATTTATTTGCTTTAAATTAATAGATTTATTTCATGTTAAAAAATATATTATTTTAAAATATTTTGTTGATATTTATATTTATTTGAAAATTTTAATTAAATATTCATATTTTGATGGGTTGCAATTGAGTCTCTACTCCTAAAAGTATATAATAATTAGACTCTCGTATTGGTATTATATTATTAATGCACTTAAACATGTATTATGCATCAGTTTGTGACATTTTTTAGTTTTTTAATTTTCAATTTTTTTATTATTTTTGAAATAATTTTTTTTTGTCATGTATTAAGATTATGTCGTGTCGTATGTCATGATATAGTTTAATTTTAATTTAATTATATATTTGTTATTTTTGCATTAATTTAGTCTTATTTTTATTTAAAATTAATCAATTTCGTTTTTCTTTAAATTGGAAAATGAATTAAATAATATTTTTTTTGAAAGAATAAATTTAAAATTTTAAAAATTTAAAAATTTAAAAATCACAAAAAAGTCAAATTAAATAATATTAATATAATGTTGAAAAAAAAAACCTAATTATTACATACTTTTTAAAAATGGAATTCAATTGAGATCGACAATATAAAGATTTAATTAAAATTTTCCAATAAATACGAGATAAAGGAAATAGTTTAACATATATTATTATAATTATTATAAGTATTTAATGGTGATTAATTGGTTATTCAAGGTCTGTTAATAACATTTAATAATATTAGTGTGACTGGAGATATGTTCAACGGTTAGAAAATTGTTACAAGTTTAATTATTTTCAGTATTTAATTAAAAAGAGAAACACTTCAAAACCAAATTTTATCAAGCAGGTGTTTGCACCTTTATATTATCACCGACATCAAATAAATAAAAGTATTTGAAAGAGTTAATTGATAAACTAGTTATTAAATATAAATGACGTAGTAAACTATAGCAATACAATTATTATTTTATATTTTTAAAATTAATTGGATTCTTATTAAAAATTTTAATATTTTTATTATTTTCTAAAAAAATTTATATATATATATTATTTGAACAAATCATTTTGTTTAAATTAGTTGATCTAATAAACATCAATGAAATTTAACTTTTATTTTATTTAAAAGGTTAATTTTTATTTTATAATTCAAACTACTCTTACATTAATTTATTGTAATAATTCTTATTATGATTAAATTTTGGGATAATATTAGCTATTTTAATCCATAATATTGACATTAAAAGTTCATGAAATAATTTTTTTTTATAATTTTTTTCTAAATTTTCCTGTATTAGTTAAAATTAGCTTACAAATAGTTATAAAAGATAACCATTAAAAGTAGATACAAAAGAAAAAGCCACTTGTGGAGGGCTTCGCGAAGGGTAGTATTGTAGCGGAAGGTTCCTGATGTATCTGTCACCCACTTTCTTCCCTGTTCTTCCAACTACATAAGCCACTCCAACCCTTCATTTTTTTCCCACGTCATTTCTCTCACCACCTTTTCCCCAATATTTCTCACAACCCACTTCAACTCTACTTCTAAAACCCATTCCCAAAACCTTTCTTACTCACCATAACTTCCATTCATCATCATCATGTGTGGCGGTGCCATCATCGCTGACTTCATACCCCGCCGTGGCCGTTGCCTCGCCGCCTCCGATATCTGGCCAAGCTCCTTCGGAAAGGACGATGATTTCGGCTTCGGTTACTCCCAAACCTCAAACCAACAACCCCCCACTGTCAAAACGGCCCAACCTCCCAAAGGTTTGTGTTCTTCAATGTTCACTTTTTTTTTTTTCTATTAATTTTTTTTATCATGTTAAGATCTTTTTGTAATGTGATTTTCCACAAACAGTTAGCGAGAAAGTTGAGACCAAGCCAGTGAAAAGGCAGAGGAAGAATCTCTACAGAGGGATTCGGCAGCGCCCTTGGGGCAAATGGGCTGCGGAGATTCGCGACCCTAGAAAAGGGGTTCGTGTCTGGCTGGGTACCTTCAACACTGCGGAAGAAGCTGCCAGAGCCTATGATCGCGAAGCTCGAAAAATCCGCGGCAAAAAAGCTAAGGTGAATTTCCCTAACGAGGACGATGAATATTCCATTCAAGCTCGTAATCCAATTCCACCCCTTCCTTTCGCAACCCAAAAACCAACCCCTTATCAGCAACAGTACCGTTGTGATCTCAATAATGCCCCCACAAATCTCAACTTCGAGTTCGGTTATGACCTGAACCACACCGGGGCATTTTCGTCCCACGTGGACTCTGTCAACGCTGACTCTGTTGTCGCTTCCGGCGACGAAAATTCAGGGTTAGCGTCGGGTTCAGAGGGCGCTCATTCGACGAACGAGTTCATGGGGTCTTGTCAGAAAGTGAACGGTTATTTCAACGGAGCAGTGATTGAGAAGGAGAAAGAGATAGAGGTGATTGAGGCTGAAGAGGAAAAGAACAAATTGCAGGAGCTTTCTGAGGAACTGATGGCTTACGAGAATTACATGAAGTTTTATCAGATCCCGTACTATGATGGACAATCTACTATGCCACCGAATAATGTTCAGGAAAGTGTTGTCGGGGATCTCTGGAATTTCGATTGACGAGGAGTCAAGGGTTTTTCCTTTCATGCATGTGTTTGTTTCTTCGTCAATACTGTCCAAGATTTCTTCCCGTTCTGCTGACTAAACTAACATCTCTGCGTTTTGGCAGGGATGGACAGAAGTGTAAATTGGGTGCTTCGGTGGTAGCGGTCTTCATGAGTTTCCAACTTCTTTTCACCATCTTATTATTAATTTATTTATCTTCTAGTTTTTGTTGAATTGTAATTTTGCTTTTGGTGGTATGTTCAAATGTGATTTCACCGGATCAATTTCAAAGTGTTTGAATTTCAATCATCAGCTATTTTTTTTTTTATCTATTTAGTTACTTGGTGGTTCTGTTGTATGCGTTTTCTCATCAATACTACTATTGCGAGAAAGACTAAGAAGAATTAAAACATTTTTTTTCATAAATTTAAATTGGTTTATAAAGGAATAAAAATATGGAATATTTAAAAAAAAGTGTTTTGTTTTGGTTTATTTGTGTAAAAGTTATTTACAAAAGCTTATCCGAACAGGACTGAATGGTGGAATCTTGGTCCCTTGGAGAACGGTCAACGGCATGGGAATTATTTGACGAGTAATTTTAGTTGTGCGGCGAAAAGGCGTGTGGAGAAGCGATGATGTTGAGAAAGTTTTGAAATGGTGAAAGAATTAATTGAGAAAATTTGGAAATGTTGAGATTGGTATAAGATTGATTAAGTTTATTTGGTAAATAGTTTGGTGGTGTGTATATTTATTAAATAAGATTTTGTTTGGTTGATTAAAAAAAAAGTAATGATTGCGTTGTGATGGATAGCGTCATACAGCATCCTTTGGATGATTAAGAGACGCATGTGGTAAAAATAATGTAGTGAATCCAGTGGCGCAACTGGTTTTGGGAAGTTAGAAGTGGGGCTTGTTTGTTGGAAAAAAGGAAATAAAAAAATAAAACAGCAGACAGCGGACACAGTGGGCGCGTATGGTTTGGGGTTAAAAAACCTGTACTTGTGTTTGCTTAGTTGTATTGTAGTAGTACCACTACTAGTTCCAATTTCTCATTGTACGAGGTAACCACACCTCACCTCTGTCGTGCTGAACGCGTTTTCAATCTAAATATTACCGGAAGGGGCTTTTTCCAAACGTTGTTCAAGTGTGCAATAAGTTTAACATAATTTAAAGACATAATTCGTCTTCATCATCATAGACATTTTTTAAAATAAGGAATTTATTTCCTGTTGAGTTGACCTAAACAAACAAATAAAAATATAGAGGTGACTTATCGTCCAGTTTTAATTCACATAAAAGAACTTTTATTAAGTTCTTTTTAGGGTTAGAATTTAGGTGAATTTGACTTCTTTACGAGACTTTATATTAGTTAATTAAATTAAAATTAGTTAAATTTGATCAAGTCTATTTTTATTGAAATTTGAATAAATTCAGTTGAGTCGATGTTGACCAAAATTTGACTAATTCAATCTCAATCTAAATTTGATCTCACTCTTACCTAAAGGTTGAGATGAGATTATAAAAATCAAATGTCAAAACTAGTAAGTTAAATTTAGGTTAAAAGTCGTCTTGGGTTAACCATACTGAAATTTGAGATGGGTTACTCCAAATCAAAGATCGATCCTAAGATTTGATTAGAGGACAAAACAGATCGGCCAAATTCAAAAATTTAATAATATATTTTTAAAAAATAATATTTTTTTTCCACTTAAAAGAATGTTCATGTAGTGACCTTGGTTTATAAGATTTTTGTGGATTTTTTGGTTTTACAAACCTTTTGAATGGAATATATTTTTGACCTCAATCTATATAGACTAGAATCATGCTTTGTAGATTGGATGAAATTAATCTTTACAAGTATAAATGATCTATTTTGTCTTACAACAATATGGTGTTTTTATAGGTTTAAAGAAAATAATTAAAATTAAAATTAAAATTAAATGAAAATGAAAATGAAAATGAAAATTTTATTTTAAAAAAATTATAAATAAAAAGTAAAATATTTAATTCTTCATTTTTATGAATATTTATCACACCGTTTAAAATTATATATTACCTATTCCTTCTAAGTTTAGGAAATAACCATTTTATATTTCTATAGTTTTTAAGGAAATAGATTTAAGAGAGGAGTTAATAGACGAATTTGGATATTTGAAAATTGTCGTTTGTTTTAAGGAATTTAGGGATGAAAGTAAAAAATTTTAAAGGCAAAATTTGTAAACGTTTGAAAATGATTTGATAAATGTGATGTACAAAAAAAATATTTTAATAAATTGAAATGTAAAATTACTATTTTGTCTATGATTAAAATTAATATACTGTTATCATCATCATCATCATCACTTTTTTTAACTTCTTAAAAAATGCATAGCATCCTTACTTATATAAACAACAACAACATGATTGAATAGGAGAGTTGCATGGTGCCTTTGAGCAAATCAGAAAAATCAATCTCACACGAGTGACTGAAGAGCACGCTTTGATTACCTTCATGTGGCTTCCCTTTGGTTTTATCCTCTCCATTATAAGGGTCTATTTCAACATTCTCCTTTTTTAATACATTGTGCATTACACCTATGAAATGCTCAACATTAAGCAATGCACTGCAACGTGGAATTTTCAGGAAAGTTGTAGGGCATTTATGTAGAAGCACTTAAAATGAATAGTAATTACTTTTACATCTCTTCCCCACATCGAAGATCCTCTCTCCCTTTCCTCCCTCAAATCCTCGCTCACAAACATTTGCAAATCCAAATCCATTGAAACGAACACACATAACACTTGTCATTCCATTTAGAATAGTGAATTTGTGGAAGTGAACGCAGTGTTAGACTTTCCTAATTAATAGGTCATAAAGTTTAGAATAAAATTATCTTTAAGAATTTTGGTGAGTAAATATAATTTTCTTTTGTATTTGAAACTCTCTCTTTTCTTGATTTTTTATGTATGAATTTTTTTTATATGTTACACGTTTTATCAATTCCATTTTTTTTTTGTTAGTCTTAACTAATTATAATGTCTTGATTTCTAGGTTTGAGTTCCTAAAAGAATTCGAAGAATTTTGTGCAATTTTTGGACTTACGTAAAATTTAATGTTAATTTTTTCTTGTATAACAAGTTTTTTCGAAATAAGAAAAGATACCTCCAAATGTTGCTGAAATAAAATTTTAGTGTAGAAAAAATTATGTGTGCAATTAATTTGTATAATTGAATGTTGTAACAACCCTATAAAACAAAAACATATTAGTTGGACAATTACTATATACTATGTGTCTCTTAAAAAAACAATTAATCACCAAAATCCTAACTTTAAATAACTAATATCATAAGCTAAAAGCTCACTTTCTTCCTTCATCACCTACAACAAATGTTTAATCTCATAGAATGTAAGGTTAAGTCAACTAAACAAAACATAATCTCATAGCACTATATTTAATTCATCATGTATGTAAAATAAATTCACATTCACTACAATAAAATAGACTTAACACTTTATTTTATGCTAAGTTCAATCAATCAAATTGATTGAACTTAATCTATTTCAAAATCCAATCAATTCAAAATGATTCTTAACGCTTCAGTTACTCAATGATGCTATCAATGTCTAAAATGGATGAGAATGGAGAAAGAAATTAAGAAAAGAAGATTAAGGAAGGAGGGTTTGGGTGACAATGTGGTTTGAAAGAAAAGGAATAAAGGAGGTGCAACCTTTTCATGTTTCTATCCTTATCTCCCTCTTTAAAAATTATAAAGTTATTATTATATTATTATTTTATTCTTTTATTATCATTTTTTCTTTCTTATTTCATTAGGCACGTTACATCGACACTCATCAAATGCTATCACATTTTATGACATTTGTACATTGTCTTGGTATGCTTAAGTGTCCAAAAAAACACTTGAATCACAAGTCGTATTGCTTTAGCGTTCAACACAACACTAGAATGATATGCTTCTAATGGAGAGAGAATCATCTTTGCATATCTCGCTTATGCTACAAGTAATTGATTGAGCTATATGCCACGTGACTTGAGAGACTTAAGGTGATTGATGAAATTAATGAATATTGTTCAGGACTTCCTAAGTGATAACATGTCACTTAAGTGATATATGACCCTAGAGTATCCCAAACAATTAAACTCCAAGTTTTTGAGAGAATTCCAACATCTACCAAGGTGTTAAATCTTCTAAGCTCATCACACAATGATATTCATACATATATTACACAAAACTCTATCACAAATTTTCAATTTCAATGTATGATACACATAATAACAAGTTTCATCCAATTCATACGATTAAGCAATCATCTCATTACGTAGAAGGATTATTAACTTCCTTTATTATGATTGAAGTTTGCTTGCAACCACTAACAATTGATAATTTTTCTTAAACCCCCAATTAATCCATATAAGTCTTCCAAAGATCAATCAGTAACCAAATTTTTATCCATCCATATACTCTAAACTCCTCAAGCTCTTCAGGACTTCAATCTAGAGGAGATTCCAACTCATGTTTGGTTAAGGAGAATGTAAAGATAGAAATATTTTAGAAAATGAAGATTTTAAAATGAACTAAAATATGAATATTGAACTTTTATTTATAGAATTAATTTCCTATTCCTTTTAAAATTTAATATATAAAAATTTGGGTCTTCTATCTTTTAAATTAGAACACATGTTTTGATATTGAAATACATAATTGAGAAAGCTAGGTAAAATGGAGATAGTTTGTGTCAAAACAATGTATTTTAGTGTTGGAAATTGTTTGAAATAAGTTAGAATTATTGATATTTCATTCGAAAAAGCTTTGAGGTGGTTGTGGTCTTGTTGATTCTACATATACTTTAAGTATTTGATTGATTGCACAAGAAATTCTTTAGTGTGATATTTAATATTAAGACAAAATACTATTGCTTTAGCATTTATCTAAGTGCTAAACTAAAAATATTGCTTACTGTAGTTATAACTTGTAGTTTGAGTGAAGTAAAGAGCAAAACAATATTTTTCCTTTAAGGATTTGAGCGTTCAAAGGCTCTCCTGGATGTTAAAGCAAGCAAGCAAGCAAAATATCAAATCAATTCTCTCGTCATCTGGTTTAGATCGATCAAACGTTATATATGTTGTTTAAGATACTAGTTTACAACTTGAGAGTAAATCTCTTCTTTTACTAGAGGAAAGTTGCTCCATAGAGTGTTTTACTCAAGTGATACCTTTTAAAACTTATGTTTTATTGTTTAAAGAAGTTCTTTATATATTAAAGGTATATAATGTGGTTGATTATTTGTTTAAATGAAGTTCGTTATAAATTGTGATTGAAATTTGATGAATTTAATCGAAATATATAATGGTTGAATTTGTTGAGAAAAGGAATGAGATGATAATATGACTTAGTTTGTGGATAATGACATCGAATATTGAAACCCATAAAAAAGATATTTAAGTTTCATCAATTAATAACGATATAAATTACGTCATTTAAGATATCATAAGATAAAAATTAGTAAAAGTTACGGTACAAGACTTTAAATATGTACAATAAATTAATGTGACTAAGTTGAGTTATTGTTGATGTTTTTTTTTTTTAATTTGTATATAACATTATTGTTCGGTGAAGTTTGTTCAATACTTTCCAAATACATCACAGATAATTGATCATTTGCTGAGGGAAAAAACTAGTTATGATGTGTGTGGTTACTAGGTCTTTTTGTTGAGAAAAAAAAAGTGTAATCATATCTGATTTTGTGATTGAATTGAATAAATGGTGGACATATATATTATTTAATTTTTCAAGGTATTGATCATTTAAGTTAACTTAATGTTTTTTATTTGAAATAATTGTGATAATTGTACTCTATACGAGAACAAACAATACATATTTTAGTACCGGTGCATTTCGACTAGAGAATAAATTATTTACCAAAATCGACAAACAATTAAAACATAAAAAATGAAATAAAAATCACAAAAATAAAGTAGAAATTAAATATTAAACTTCCCACTGCGAAGTGTGAAGATATGAAAATAAAAATATAACAATAATAAACCTTCCATTTCCCTGATCCATTCCATATAAATAATAAAAAATTATTTATTAACTTAATCAATTATTTAGGTTCATCTAATCAATTACATAATAAATATTTTAATATAATTTTTTTAGGTTATGAAAAGGAGTGATGTTTTCAAAAATTATATTACTAATATATATCTGTATACATAAAACAATTAATTAAAATTAAAGTATTAGAATAATAGATAAAATAATACAATTAATAATTTATTAATATATTCTTATATAATAGAAATATATAGTTAATAAAAAAATAGAAAAATTGATATTTTATTAATAGTTATATTTTATATTAAATAAAATAAATAGTTAAAATAAAAATATTTAAATTATAAATAAAATAAAATCAATTCCCTTAAATTTTAATATAAATTAATTATTTTAATATTATTTTATTTTAAAATATATTTTTTATTTATTAAATTTTATAATGTTGTGTTCGTTTCTATCTATTCAGATAGGAAGACGTGGATTTTGTAGTTTGGTTCTATGGATAATTATAGTTTTATGAGAAAGAAAGGAGGAAAAGTTCAAATTTTGACCCCTTTGCAGAGTGGCTGGAATGAGGAAAAAATTGTTATTTTACCACTTTATCCTTATTCAGTTTATAACATCCATCGAGCTGAGATACAAAACTTTTGACACCAGATCATGTATTATGTGAAGGAGATTCATCGTCACTTCCTACCAAGACAATGTAAGAAAAAATTTATGGTAAATATAATGATGTTCTCTGGCTTAACAACTATTCAATGTTGCCAAGCAAAATAATATCCATTAGATTATTTTTTAAGCCACATCCCTATAACAATGCAATGCAATTATTCTTACCAACTCTTAGCCTGGGTATAAAGCATACATAATAGTTTCAAAATAAGGTATTTTAATGGAACAAGGAATCATTAAAACAAAACATTAGGAGCTAGTTAATCGGATGGTCCAAGCATTTTCTCAGGTACCACAAGTTTGTCGAAATCTTCAGAGCTCAGCACTCCCATTTTCAATGCAGCTTCCTGAAAAATCATTTCACCTTCGATATTTACCCAAAATTTAATGGCAATCAACGAAAAGCACAGAAATTATTAAGGAATCAATTCATTCATATAAACAGCACAACAATTAATATTAAAGGAAACTCATACAAAAGTTTAACTGCTTCTGCAATATTGTACAAAGAATATGCTACTGAAATATTGTATTTGAATATTCAAAAAGAGAGGTCAACATATGCAAAACAAACACAAGACAAGTATAACATGCGATCATCACCTTAAGAGTTGTTCCATCTTTATGGGCTGTCTTTGCAACTGCTGCTGCCTTGTCATAACCAATTCTCTGAAACAGACACATAAAATTCAGTTTCAAAAGATTATAAAAGTTAGGTACTTTCATGATAGACAAGAGGAAACTTACTGGGTTCAAGGATGTCACAAGCATCAGTGACTGCAATTAAGAACTAAATTAGCATAAGAGTGTAATTAAGAACCAAACTTTAAACATAATTCAATTATTTGTTTCAAATAAGTGAAGAATTTACCTGATGAAGTAATTTTGAAATTCTTTCCTTATTAGCTTGAATACCTCTCACACAATGCTTTTCAAATGAAGCGGCTGAATCTCCCAGCAGTCTTACAGACTGTAAAAATTAAAAGGAAAAATATTCAAATCATGTGATTCATAAATTACAAATATCACACAACACAAAAGATATATACATAGAACATACACGAAGGAGACAACTGGCAATCATTGGCTTGAACACATTGAGCTCAAAATGACCGTTTGATCCACCCACTGTGATCGCAACATGGTTTCCCATTACCTGAAATTTCGAATCACGAAAACAATTCAGGAATTTTTGGTCATAAAAACTTCACGTTCTGACTTTATTACTACAAGTTAAAGAAACTGTTCCTACCTGTGCGCAAACCATTGTCAAAGCCTCACACTGGGTAGGGTTAACCTTCCCCTGAAACAGAGAATATGGTTGTGCTCTACATTCAAATTCCAATTTTGTGTAACAAAAATAAATTCAGTTGAGAATCTTACAGGCATAATGCTGCTTCCTGGTTCATTTTCCGGAAGAATGAGTTCACCAAGACCACAGCGTGGACCACTATATTTTGGATTGCGTTAAGAATACGATCGATTTTGTATTCAACATAAAATTAGAATTACTAGCTACCAACCTTCCCAATAGCCGTATATCATTAGCAATCTTCATCAGTGAAGCCGCAACAGTGTTAAGGGCACCACTAGTTTCAACAAAAACATCATGAGCAGCCTGCAAAAGAACCATGTCTAATGAAAAAACTAAACATGTTACACATTAAATACAATGAGGAAAAGTTGTAGAAACAAACCAAGGCCTCAAACTTATTTTCTGCCGTAACAAAAGGAAGATTTGTTTCCTCGGCTACAGCTGCTGCTATCTTTGCATCAAACCTGAATTTCATCCAGAAAAAAAAGTATCCAAATTTATGAAAATAAAATATAGAAAACACCATTTATTATCAAACAAACATACCCCTTCTTTGTATTCAATCCGGTCCCTACAGCTGTACCACCCTGAGCAAGCTGTTCATCAAGTAACATCACTGCTTAGTGAAAACAGTGAAAAAGAAGCACTTAGCTTTTGATTTTCTAACCTGATACATGCGCGGCAATGTGGCAATTACTCGCTCAATACCATACTTCACCTGCAGATAAAGGAAAAAACAACCAGAAATCACTCCCCAAGTACTGCGAAAATATGGAACAGCTCGAGCCAAACACAAGCAAGCTTACTTGTGTAGTATACCCACTAAACTCTTGACCAAGAGTCAAAGGTGTTGCATCTTGAGTATGAGTTCGTCCTATCTTCACAATATCTTCGAATTCAATTGACTAGTATCACAAAAGCCATTCAGAGAAATTCAATTACACAGCCATAAACGATAAGTAAAAGGAAAAGTGAGATATAGAACCAGATAAAACCACTAGCTCATATATATGAACTAGAATTCAAACCTTTGAGTGTAGTGTACCGTGCAAGATTTTAAGGTTGGGGATTAGTCTTGAGTTTATTTCCATTGCAGCTGCAATGTGCATTACCTGGAAAAGAAGTAAACAAACACAGATTAAAAAGAAAACAATATTTTAAACAAGGTATGACAGTAGATAAACAAAAAATCAATACGAAACTATGGTTAAGATGCTTACAGTTGGGAATGTATCATTGGAAGACTGTGATCTGTTGACATGATCATTTGGGTGTACAAACTTTTCACCACGCTTATGGCCAAGAATCTCTGCTGCTCGGTTTGCAATAACCTGAAAAGTTGAGGGGAGAAAAAACAATAATCTTGGTACCATCCTAAACTGTGTGCTGCAGAAGCTTAACTGTAGCAACCTCGTTAGCATTCATGTTACTCTGCGTGCCACTTCCAGTTTGCCATACAACGAGTGGAAAATGTTCGTTCAGTTTTCCCTCTGCTACTTCTTCACCTGCTTGCATTATCGCTTCTCCTACATTCGGATCAAGACCATACTCCATGTTCACCTGCATTCAGAAATATATTTTCTAAATTTAATCTAACATTTCAATTTTCATTTTATGTTTTATTGCTTATAAAATTTGTTTATTTATCCAACTTCTACAATAGAATATTTTTAGCATTTCATTTTTCCTAAAATAATAAACTGATTTCATCTGGCTTTTTTTATTTTTTCATAAAACTCATGCATATTAGGTATTGTCATGTATTATAACATCTGAGTAAGGATGGTATCTCAAAATATACCAATTATTTCTCATCACATAGGTAAACTTATATCTATTTTTGAAAAAATAAAAAACAATGCATAAAATCATATCCTTTATATGAATTTTATTTTCATTTCATCTACCATTTAACATATTTAATATCAAAAGATTTGAGTAATTTTGCTTTTCAAAAACTAATTTTCACAATAATAACTAAAATTGTTGTGTTATAAACATTCTCTTTTTCACCGAACACACATCCATTTTCAAACTTGTGATGAACACCAAACATAATATCACAAATTTGTCCAAAACTAACTACGGTGACACTCACACACCGAAAAATAGTGCCATCAAACATAGGAAGTTGTGTATGTGGTCGTTCTACAAATTTGCATCATCGACAACCCAAATGGGTTCAATATTATTTAAAGTAGCCTTATCTCCACTCAATTTTGCAATAAAAGAAACCAACCCTTCAATTAATTGTTGTAAAATTTAATTATTTTAGGAGAGTTATATAATGCAATATCTTGTTTCTTAAAAGTAAATTCAGCTTTTCAATATTATAATGTTGATCAGAACCTAAAACATTTTTTCTTTTAACTTTTAGGATTTTAAAATATATGATTTCATATTCTATAAACTGACTCAAATCAGCTTTCGAGAAATAAATATAATAAGTACACAAAAATAATCAATATAAATAGAGTATCATTTATTTTTTTCTTTCATAAATCTAAGTTCCATATAAATTCGTATTTTACCATGTGTGTCAAGAAAAAATTATTTCATATAAATAATATTTATAATAAAATAAATATTTTTAACAAATCTGTTGTAAATAAATTATGTGATAAAAAATTTGAAATCATGGGTTTATTTTAAATTTATGACAAGTAATTTATATTGATATACAATTTTTCTTTTCTTTATTATTCAAGATCATGTTTTACGATCGTTTCATTACAAAAATATTGGAATTTAGGAAATATGTTAGGGAAGGTAAGATTATCATATATATATATATATATATATATATATATATATATATATATATATATAAAAGTTAGTGTAAACTTTAATTTACAAATATGTTTTGTAAATTTGAGTTAAATATAAATATATTTTCAAGATAATATCAAAGTTATCCGAAGTTCGTTCCTAGTTAAATTTGTTATTTGTTAAGTTATATAATTTATTAATGTCTAGTCATACGTTCAAGATGTATACAACGTACAAAGTGGGTTAGAGATCCAATATCAATTAGAGTGTAAACTTCATTTCACATACTGATTTTGTAAAGTTCAATTTAAAAAAAAAAATGTGAAATGATTGATCCAATATATTCTTAACTTGAAAGATTGATTGGTTTGAATTAAATTTATTTTAAGATTAACTTGAAAATCTGAACTCAGATGGATTGCAAATTCAGTCGGTTTCAATCATCAAATTACTAAAAAAAATTAAAAGAAAAAGGTTATAAAAGAGTAAAGTAGGCATGAGTTGGATTATGAAATAAATAAGCATAAATGATCTAAAAAATTGTGGAATGTATAAAAGCTGGGTCACATTTGAACCTTGGCAGCACATTTCTTCAAGATGCCAAAGGCACGAACGATGGGTTGGGGCATGCGTTCAGAAAGCCCACCAATATCAAAGTTCTGCAACGATCTCTGAGTTTGTGCTCCCCATAATCTAATTAACAGTGCACAAACATCACAAAACAACTCATTCTTTCAAAACAAAAACAGAGGAAATGGAAAAACGAGGCATAAAGGTGGCAAAGAAAGATGAAAGAACTTGTCCAAGGGAACTTCAATTGATCCAAAGCTATCTCTTTCTTCTCTCACGGAATACAAACCCAAGTCCATGCTCTTCGATCCCTTCAAATCTAACCAATAAGCTTTCAATTATACTTATTATATATAGTATTATACCTGTACAAATACGACCACAAATACTGTTCTAACAAACAAGTAATAACTTTCACCAGACAGTTTCCTTTTCGGGATTTAAAGCAGTTTCTTAATCTGTGCACAATAATAATATGAGCAATGTGGCCACTCCCGCCCGACCAGGAATCGATCACACGGATCAATAATTCTCAAAAATTAAACGCAAACTGCACTTTCAACTCAAAATATACATATAAAGACAGTAGAATCTTTAAATATCTGTTACTAAACAATTATACAAAAATAATTAATAAAGCTTCCACAAAGACTGTTGCTATGTTATTTGCGTTTTCACGTAATAAATTGTCATAAATTTAGAAAATTAAAGTCAATAATTCATGATGTTACTGCGAATTATGTTCAAGTCAGGGGCCGCATAGTACTAGTAACTCAGATCAATCTATAAATTATACATACACTTCTTTAAATAAATAAATTAAATCAAACACGTATTTCCCACTAAAATGTGTGCATGAAAACTTTTGGTTAAGCGGACGGCCTAATTGAAGTATGGTGAAGAACTATAGAAGTTGGATGGTACAAATTCAACCCCATTACTATTGTTACTATTTTTATTATTATTTAAGAAACACATTACATTAACGAGAAATAAAGATGATAGAGAAATTAAGATTTGTAACTACTATATAAACATTATTAAACACCCGTTTTTCATCTCCTTCCCTTCTTTATCACCTACACAGATTCGTCGATTAAGCAAGATAGAAATATGAAAAATTATTCACTACTATTACAAAGTTGCAATCCGAAAGCCATTGGAAATAAAGTGCAAGGACAATAAATAACAATTTTTCTCTTTTATGTGGGTAAGTATGTATGTTTCTTCAATACATTGTCTCGTTACAAATTTGGAAGAGCTCTTCCCTCACGAATATCAAATAAGGAAGCCAAAATTATTGAATATTGGATTGCCATTTATCAATCCAGTGAATGGGTATGGCTAAAAAAATTCTACCTCAACGTAGCCGATGATGAAACAAGGAATTATTAGAACAAAACATTATGAGCCGGTCAATCGGATGGTCCAAGCATTTTCTCAGGTACCACAAGCTTGTCAAAGTCTTCTGAGCTCAGCACTCCGAGTTTCAGTGCAGCTTCCTAAACAATCATTTCAATTTCGATATTTAGTCACAACTATTTATTGGACATCCACGAAAAGCATAGAAATTATTAAGGAATCATTCATTCATATAAACAGCACAACTACTAATGACGGGAACCAATAGAGGAGTTTAAATGGTTCTGCGTCTACAAGGATACTCGTGTAAAGAATATGCTTCTTAAATTTTTATTTATTAAAAGATAGGTAAAAATAAGCAAGAAAAACAGCAAAACAAGTATAACAGGGCCTCATTGTCACCTTTAGAGTAGTCCCCTCTTTGTGGGCTGTCTTGGCAACTGCCGCTGCCTTGTCATAACCAATTTTCTGTAACACAGACAGATTCGATTCAGTATCAAGAAAAAAAAATTGAAAAGTAGAAAGTTACAGGAGTAGACGACGGGAAACTTACTGGGTTCAAGGATGTGACGAGCATAAGTGACTGCAAGGTGAATTAAAAGTAAACAAAGTAAATTAGCACAAGGGTGTAAGTCTAACTGGCATCATCTGAGATTTGTTGTTTCAAATTAGTAAGTAACTCACCTCATGCAGCAATTTTGAAATTCTTTCCCTATTAGCTTGAATACCTCTCACACAATTCTTTTCGAAGGAAGCAGATGAATCTCCAAGCAGTCTCAGTGACTATCGCAATAAAAATAAAGATTAGGCATTTCAGTACATCTTTTAAGGAATACAGTTGTATCTATTAATTTATATTGCAAAATTTTGAAGTATCAATAAAAGCAACCATGGTGTCCTTATTCTGCACACGCCCTGGCATTTTTTATCTTCAATTTTGTGGGGCATCACCATATACCATCTCATCACGACAGACACATAAACAGTGTAGAAAACAAGAATAGTAAACCATAAAGGTATCTAAAGCATCTTCCATCCCTATTTCCTATTTTACTAACACAGCAAAGAGCATCAACTTTCCAGCCAAGTCCACCTGACTTGTATCATAAATTTTCTGATTTGAAACTGACAGAGGAACAGCATAGGAATTAACTTACGCTGCCGTATATTAAGCTTAGTGCTGCTTGAACAATTTCGTTTTCTATGAACCATGCGTACTTGGACTCTTAGACTAGTTTAGAAGTCCAAGTGTAAGTATACAAAACAGAATTCAGTTTGCTTTTCATTAAATTAATCTGACAGCCAAAGCAATCATCTCTAGCCAAGTTTTATAGTTTGGCGTAAAAAATTTGAACCAAATAACAGCTAGTCAGAAGTTTCACTGTGATTGATTGGTAGATTAACAATAACATAACACAAATATTATATGCAAAACATACATGCAGGAGACAACTGGCAATCATTGGCTTGAACACATTGAGCTCAAAATGACCATTTGATCCACCCACTGTAACTGCAACATGGTTTCCCATGACCTGAAATTTATAAATAATGACACCTATTCAGAAAGCTCAAGTCCCTAAACCGTGTGATTTATTACCAAGTCATATAGACTTTTCCAATCAGTACTTCATTAATAAGTATTTCAATAGAATGAAGTCAATTGATCTCTACCTGTGCACACACCATTGTCAAAGCCTCACACTGGGTAGGGTTAACCTTCCCCTGAAACAGAATATGGCCGTGGCTTAGAGTCAATTTCCAATTGTAAGGCGAATAAAATAATGAACAACTGGTTCGTCTAACAAATACAAATTCAGTCAGCATGAAAATCTTACAGGCATAATACTGCTCCCCGGTTCATTTTCAGGAAGAATGAGTTCACCAAGACCGCAACGTGGACCACTATATTTGGATAGCAATTAAAAATCATAAAAGAATATGATTAATTTTCTATTGAACATAATAAGCAATCCGTCAATCAGTATCATCAAAGTAGCACCGTACCTTCCTAATAACCGAATATCATTAGCAATCTTCATCAAAGAGGCTGCAATGGTGTTAAGGGCTCCACTGGTTTCAACAAAAGCATCATGAGCAGCCTGCAAAAGAAGAATATTAACACGTTTCCAATGTTTTACTGCTTGCAAAGCAACTTCAGTGAAAGAATCTGACGTAATGAAATAACACATGACACAATAAATACGAGGGGAAAAGTTGTAGTAACAAACCAAGGCCTCAAACTTATTTTCTGCCGTAACAAAAGGCAGATTTGTTTCGTCTGCTACAGCTGCTGCTATCTTAGCATCAAACCTGAATTTCATCCAGAGAACTATCACTGTTTATCTAAATTTAGTTCTTTAGAAGTTGAATTTTCTTCAGCCTAAAAGTAAAGGCCGGTGGTGGTAGTTATTTTAACAATAAAATAAACTCAAACATAAGTTCTCTAGAGGGTATAGAAAATATCAAATTTTCAACAACTACATCCATAATAAATCAAAATCAGTGGTGGAAAACGTGCATGCATGTCAGTCCAGGCAGCGTCCATTCCTTGGTACTGAATGATGGTAAAAAAAGACTGAATATTCTAAACAGAATGAAAAAGAAAACTGCTATCAAATTCTTTTTGGTAGAGAATAAAATACCAAATTACAAAAGTAAAACAACACACCGAAATGTTGAAAAAGTAAAGTATAAGAACCACAACTTAGTTATCCAAAAACCATACATACCCCTTCTTCGTATTCAATCCAGTCCCTACAGCTGTACCACCCTGGGCAAGCTGTTCATCAAGTAACATCTCTGTTTAGTCAGAATCAAAACTCCAAAAGAAAATAGTAAAGAACAACCACTTAGCTTTTGTAAATTGTATTTGCTTGTCTAACCTGATACATGCGCGGCAATGTGCCAATTACTCGATCAATACCATACTTCACCTGCAGATGAAGATGAAGGAAAAAGGAACGAGAAATTACTCCTCAAGTACTGTCTGTATTTCTACAATGCAACACCAATGATAGCGAAAATACAAAACACCACGAGCTAAACATAAGCAAGCTTACTTGTGTTGTATACCCACTAAACTCCTGGCCTAGAGTCAAAGGTGTTGCATCTTGAGTATGAGTGCGTCCAATCTTGACAATATCTTTGAATTCAATTGACTGCCATTTTTTGAGAAAAAAAAGGCCAAAAATAATTACAACTGATATAACAAAACAATGATAAGAAAGAATATTTGAGGAAAACCAATTACAAAGTCAAATGCTTTCAGTTTATAAGATTCCATCTGAAAGGCTTATATTTTATCTAATTTAGAAGGTCCCTTGCATGTTTTCTGTCATATAACTCACTGGATATCTTGAATGCAAATTACATACTTGACAGACCAAAAGAAAAATCGAGAAAAAGAGCCAGAGATAACCACAAGCTTAGAGTAGTACTAGGAAATTTTACTATGCTATAATACACTAGACAATTTTTACATACCGTGTTGACAGTATTAGTATTGGCAAAATGGCTAGAAACCCTGAGCCATTAGATAATCATATAAAGACTGAAGTATATAAATCAATTAACTCTTCGTACATTTACATCACATATTTCAATTAACCCGGAAGAAACAAGTCAGGTATTATGCAAAGTACTCAAAATCCCCTTTAGTCAGGATGGTACAACTCAAAAAATGGCAGGAGGAGAACTGTAATCTATCAAACAAACTAACTAGTCTAAAAGTATGAACTAAAATTCAAACCTTTGAGTTCAGGGTGCCATGTAAGGTTTTCAGGCTGGGGATTAATCTTGAGTTTATTTCCATTGCAGCTGCAATGTGCATTACCTTGAAAGAAGTAAACAGATACAGATTATAAAGAAATCAATGTTCTAAAAATACCAGAATAGCAGGTAAACAAAATATAAGAAACACTATCAGAAACTGCACTGCGTTGATAGCGAACGAGCCTACTCAATAAGAAATTGGGGAGCATGTCATTGTAAGATGCTTACGGTTGGGAATGTATCATTAGAAGACTGTGATCTATTGACATGGTCATTTGGGTGCACAAACTTGTCACCACGCTTATGGCCAAGAATCTCTGCTGCTCGGTTTGCAATAACCTGAAAAGTTCAGAAAAATAAAAATGACTTTTTCCAACGCAAAATGAGAACGCATTACTTCAGAAATGTTCCCCAAAAAAAAGGAAACAGATTCTCAAGAGTTAAATACGATTATGAAAAGGGTATAATATACAATGAAGATGAATATTTATCATACACTAATCTAGGATCCTAAATGTGCTCTGTTCTGTTCGGTAATATATTATTTGCAGTCAGCCAGAGCATTCAGGTTTGGTGCGGCTGACATAGTAGCAACAACAAAGCACTAACCTCGTTAGCGTTCATGTTACTCTGAGTGCCACTTCCAGTTTGCCATACAACGAGAGGAAAATGGTCGTTTAGTTTTCCCTCTGCCACTTCTTGAGCCGCTTGCATTATCGCTTTTCCAACGTTGGGATCAAGACCATAGTCCATGTTCACCTGAACTAGGAAACAAATGAATCAATTGAAAGAGGACAGAACAATAATGAAAAGGCAACCAACCGATTAGGTTGAAATCCACGACCAAAAAACAAGTTAGAAAACGATTATGGTGAAGTGCATGCAGAAAAGGCGAAAACGTTTATTGAACCTTGGCAGCGCATTTCTTCAAGACGCCAAAAGCGCGAATGATGGGTTCGGGCATGCGTTCGCGAGGGCCACCGATATCGAAGTTCTGCAACGATCTTTGAGTTTGTGCCCCCCATAATCTAATTAACAGTGCATAAACACAATAGAATCGGGTTAATTATTAAAAGAAAAAAAAAATGGAAAAGAAGCAGATAAAGGCGGGGAAGAGGAACTTGTCGGAGGGGACTTGAATGGGTCCGAAGGTGTCTCTTTCTTCTCTGAATGAAGAGGAGTAGGATCTGGAAGAGGAAGCAAAACGCAGAGCAAGGAGCGTCGTTGAGTTGGATCCAGCTGATAAACGACGCGACACCGCGTACAACGCCATGGTTCAGTTTGAGTGTGCGGTGGCTGGGGTGGCGGAGGAGTCACCGGAGAATAGTAGTAGTGGGGGAGCAATAGAATTCGATACAATACTGCAGAAAGAACAGGGAAAAGTAGCCAATAAAGTTACAACGCGTCTGCGCAGTCTTCTTGGTAGTTGGAGCAGAAATGAATAGAACAAGTGGTTTGGGCTTGCTATTGGCACCCCTGTATTCAACGAAATGGGCTTTCTTTTTTCGACGAAAATATTTCCACTTGAACAAGTTTTCGTTGTATTGATATTTAAAAAAAATATCGAAATGAAAATAAGTTTAATTTTTATGAAAAAAAAAAAAACAGTTTTTTGCTTTTTATTGCTTGACAAAAAAGTACATTTGGTGGAACGATTTTCCATTATATTAATTTTCTTTCGAAATTTTAACTCAACTAGATTGCGTAAACTTTTTCTTCAAAAATCAGGAGGAAACAAGTTCTTTGCTCTGTTAATTTGTTTTTAACATGACAAAAACTTATTTTTCTATAGAGGAGTATGAATTAAAAATATAAATAAAATAAAATAAACTTAAGTTGTATTAATTGGAAAAAACAATAATGAGACAACAACAATTTTTTGTTATGTTTGTTTTTTAGTTTTAAAATTATGTATAGCACAAACAAGATTTTGTCGTGATATGTTTTCTTGAAAAAAAACACTAACACGGATAAATCTAGTTTTCGTCAAAAGTATTTTGAACCAAATAGTAAAAGGTTTAAACAGTAACTAGGGGTGCCAATAGGAATGCATTGTCTCCTGTCCAAATACAATTAGAATTAGTAATCTTGTTGGGAATTTCATCCTACACCTCCAATAATCTTTTAAAATCCAAAAGTATAATTTAAGTAAATCTCACCCCAAATTTATTTTTGAATGTCAACTTCCGACATAAATACTTATAAATGTTGACATCTGATAAAAAAATCAAACTTCTAAATATATATATATATATATATATATATATATATTTATATAAAAAATAAAATTATTATAAATATATATATATATATATATATATATATATATATATATATATATATATATATATATATATATATATATATATATATATATATATATATCGGAAATCTAATATATATTTTTTATATATCCGGAAGTCTACATTGACGTCCGAAAATATTTTATCCGAAAATTGATATCTAAAAGTAAATTTAGGAGTGTGATTTCTGTAACTTTTCTCAAATGGTGAAAGGATATTTTTAAATTTGAAAAAATTCTTGAAGGTGCAGAAGAAGTCTACGAGGTGTAGGAAGAAATACCTAACCTTGTGTCTGAAAAGGTCCAATAGTATTTAACCTTGTGTCAGTAACCTTGTCCAAATAATTAACGGTCACCTGGGCCAAGTGCTTTCTGCTCTTCTTATAATTGCACCTTTTTTTAGTAAAAATAACGATAATTTTAAAATAACGATAATTTTTTAGTTAAATATTATTAAAAATAATATCTATTATCATTTTCAAATTTTCAAATGATATATGAATAAAAATAATATTTAATATTAGCTAAATTTTTTCAAATGATATATAAATAAAAATAATATTTTATTCAAAACGTAATATATTTTATGATCTATTCTCATGGAAGATGTTTGGGGATTCTGTTTCTCGCGTTAGTTAGTTGCGTAATAAAATGAGGTGATTGGATTTTCAAACACATCATATATAAATTAAAAATGATTTCGCTTTAATGACAAAAATTGAAGTCACCTTTAAATTACAATTGACTTCAAATATAGTAGGTGCACAGTGATAATGAAAAAATTGAAGAAAAAAAAAGATTATGTGACATTTAAATTTCGAATAGGTTATGAGCAGGATCTGTTGATAAATTTCGAATAAATTGTATTTAAAGTAATTGTAATTATTTATTTGGGGAGTGATGTTATGAAGTACATAGTTGAGTTTTTTAACCCAACTTTTTTTATATGGCGCATTAAAATCGGAGTTAGATTTGATTCATTGATTTTGTTATGCATAGGTTGAACACCACTTCTTGGTATTCCTTTTTTGTAGTTTTCGTGATGGTTTTGTTATTGTCTCTTACTAATTGTCTTGGAATGCATGGGATTCTATGATGGTAGTGAAAGACAAAATTGAGTAAATAAGGCGTGCATCATCATCACTCACTCACATGCTTTACATCTTTTTTCTCCAAATACAATGTCATTCCATTTAATTCACAACTCATAGTTGGTTTCCCTTTGCATGAAATTGAACCTTCGCTTCATGTTTTTTGGCACCAAAACTTCACTTTCATGTGCACAATCATTATTCACGCTTTCATATATAGTGCCTAGTGGGGACACTCCACACTGCACATTCCATTTCTAATTCAATCTTCACTTTTCACAATAACATTACGTTATAGAAGAAAAAAATCCTTTCAAGTCATAATGTCACTAGCTGCTGCTTAATACATTATGACTTAATTAACTTTTAATTCATGGTAAATTTAGATAAGCAGGTAATATGATAAGGTAGGACAACAATCATGTTATCCTGTTACTTGAAAAATAATAGATAAATATTTAATTGAAAAATTCAGTTTTAAACATTTAATAAATAAATAAAATTTTATTAAAAATAATAAGATTTATAAATAACTTCAATTTAATTAAATTTTAAATTAATATATATGAAATTACAATCAAAATGTACTAAAAATCATCCAAAAGAACGTATTACGAATGTACTAATTAGTAATATTTTCTTTTGTAATTTTAAATACTATAAAAACATAAAGTACATGGTCTAAGATTCATTTACAACTAACTATAGCAGGTTGTATGTTAAAATTGAGCAATGTTGAACAGTGGCGGATCTTGACCAAAAGTATTGGAGGGGCCAAAGTAATATAATTTTAAGATTATTAGATTCGATTATTAGTATAATGTTTCAAAAAATGACTTTTCTAACTTAACAATTTGACCTTTAGTATAATATTTCAAAATATATGAAGTAGGGTCTATCTTGCTTTCATCAATACTTTCTTTTTTATCACTTTTAAAAAAATGAATTTATTCTTTTATTCTTTATCAATATACCTTCTTTGTAAATAATATTAAAAAATAATTTTTCATAATCCAATAACAAATTGAGACACGTAATTATAAAATAAATATTACAGTCAAGTCACAATTAAAAATTGATTATGAAAAACTCATAATAAATTATTTTTTTCTATATTCATAAAAAATGAATATACAAAAAATTCATGAGATAAAAAGTAATGTTTTTATTATCGAGACAAGAGACAAGAAAGGAATAAGATAAATGAGAAATGAGAGCAAAAATAA
>Ga0214542_1003223_pt1 | contig 33533 bp, 10 predicted proteins | sample CNSS1metaG_FD_160096 | JGI IMG/M metagenome (GOLD analysis project Ga0214542, IMG submission 160096) | Root nodule microbial communities from cowpea collected in UCLA plant growth center, Los Angeles, California, USA - CNSS1 | ecosystem: Host-associated > Plants > Roots > Nodule | place: USA...
TTGGCATAGCACATTGCCCATTGGTATGGTTTCCTCCACATAACTCACAACTTTGCACTTGTTGGAGTTGAGCTACAGAGGCATTTTGAAGCTCTTGAGGAAGTTGTGACAATTTCTTCATCAGGGTCTCCAACTGCTGAGTCATAATCTTGTTTTGAGCCAATAGAGCATCTTGAGATTGAAGCTCTAGAATACCCTTCTTTTGAGAATGGGCTCTCTCAGTATAGGCTTCATTATCATTAGCTGCCATGTTCTCTATTAACTCATACGCTTCCTCTGGCGTCTTCCACTTGATACTCCCACCGACAGAGGCATCTAACATCAGCTTTGACTGGGATTTAAGACCTGCCAAGAAAAGAATAAGTTGTGTAGGTTGATCAAACCCATGAATGGGAGTTTTCCTCAGCAGTCCCTTGAATCTATCCCATGCTTGGCCTAAGGACTCATCCATATCTTGTTGAAATGTCGAGATTTCCTGTTTTCCCTTATTAACCTTGGACTGGGGAAAATATTTGCTCAAGAACTTTGCAACCACATCATCCCAGTTAGTGAGGCTATTTTCAGGAAAGGAATTCAGCCAGGCTTTTGCGGGTCCTGCTAGTGAGAACGAGAAGAGACTCAGGCATATGGCTTCATCAGGAACTTGATGGATCTTCACAGTATTGCATATCTCCAAGAATATGGCCAGATGAGTGTAGGGGTTTTGATGAAATAGGCCGTTGAACTGATTACTCTACACCAGATGAATAAGAGTTGGCTTCATCTCCATGTTGGTGGCATTGACAGTTGGCCTAGCAATACTGTTGAAGTTGATATAGCCTGTGAACGCTGCATAATCTTCCAAAGTGCGCCTTTCATGACCTCTACCATCACCATGAGGATTGTCTGCCATTTCTTCTTCTAGATAAGAATCAAGATTCTGAAGAGTAGACAAAAGAGTGTCTGAAGCAGAAGAGTGATGGGCAACTTGTTGTGCTTGAGCTCCTCTTCTCCTTGTGGCACTATTGTTTCTGCGGGAATTTTTTCTATCTCAGGGTCGGCAAGGAGTGGTTCTAAAGATGCAGTCCTCCTTGTACGAATCTTACCTTGCATAAACTATAGAGCAACAACAAAAGCAAGCTCGAACTACAAGTTAGCCCAAAAATAATGTGCGTATATAAGTAAACAAAAATAGTAAATATGAACAAAAGAATTTAGTCTAAATAAGTCAAAAACCACACAAAAGTCTAGTATTAGACACGGGTCCTCGGCAACGGCGCCAAAAACTTGTTAAGACTTTGGCAAGTGTACCAAGTCGCGCAAGTAGTAACAGGTAAGACCGGGATATCGTTTCCCAAGAGACTCGTGTATACTAAATAATTGTGTAATTAGTGACAAATTTAAACTAATGAATAAATTCATAATTTGGGTTTTTGTATGCAAGAAAGTAAATATTTCATAAACAAGTAAAATTGAACTTGGATATTTGAAGACTCTAGAAAATGGTAAAGACTAGAAATTCAATGGATTGATATTGTTGGAGTTAGACTTCACCTACTTCACTCTCATGTATATTAAGCAATAAAACTCTACTCAATTAATTACTAATGTCAACCCACAAGTCTACTCAAACTCTAATCCCTTAGTTGAATGAGCCTAGGTTTCCTTATTTAGAGTCAATTCCTTGAATCCCTAAATAGACAAACCCGCTTTATAAATTAGGGTTTAAGACAACTAATGGGTCAAGTTCCATTCCTAGATACAAATTCCATTAGGTATCTTGTTCCAATTCAAGGTTTCAAGAGATATTTTCCAATACCCAATGACCCAAATATCATGCAATGAATGGGTAAAACAAAGCAAGCTTTAAATACATAAACAAAGATACTAGAAATCAATGGAAGAAGCATATATATATTCAAACCATTCGAAAATACATGAAAGTTCAGTGGTTACATCTAACTCCAACAAAAATGGGTTTAGCTCTCCATTGTCATGGAGAGCTCAAGCTTACAAAATGGAAAATGGAAGAGAAAGAGATACAAAGAGGAAGATGGAGTTGTTCCCATAAGCCCTAGCACTCCTCCAAGCTCTCCAAATCGCATTACTCGAGCTCCAAAATGTCCAAGATGCGTTTCCCCTCTCGAAAACAGAAGAAAAAGAGCCAACTTGCCACATTAGCGAACACTGGCGCCTGGCGGAAGGGTCTCACCGCCAGGCGCTAGACATCAAACAGTGGGCAATTCTTCCCGCTACCGCCCGACGGTGACCAAGTGCCGTCAGGCGGTGACCAAGTGCCGTCAGGCGGTGACCAACAGTGGCGCCTGGTTGGCGCTTGTTTGGCACCTGGCGCTGACGGTGGCTGCCGCCTGGCGTTACCTTTGTGTCGCTAGGCGCTTCCTGTTGACATTTTTGCATTTCTCCTTGCTGTTCCGGGTTACTCATTTGTTTGGACTCTTGGAACAAAGCTTCCAATCTATAAATAGACACAAAAATGGGGATTAGTGGTATCTTTAGATCAATGTAACCCAAAATGTATTTATTTACAAAAGTAAGGTAAAATTGAGGATTAAGTAGGTTAAAAGCTTTGGAAGCGATGATTTTGCTAATGAAATATAGCTTGGATAATGGTAAAAATTAACATTATCAGTTATGTTAATTTTGAACGCATGAATCTGTTGTTTGGACTGGTGTAGGAAAACAGTGGCGAGACCTGCTAATCTTGCCCAAGCGAGCCAGTCTTGCCTAGGTTAGATGAACAGGGACTCGTCCAAACCCTCTTTACGCGAAAGGTCGCCTAGGCAACCAACTCTTTATTTTGAGCGAGCGAGTATCTCGCCCAAGCGAGAAGGGTCTCGCCTAAGCGAGATCCCGCGTTACTGTTCCTTCTCAAGCCCTCGCCTAGGCGAAGGGGGCTCGCCTGAGCGAGACCCTTCGACCTGAGCGAGGGACTGGGCGAGACAGTGCGTTCCTGTGGTTATTTTCTGAATTTTCGAATTGGTTATGCTTGTTTGGGTGTTGATTATTCTGTTAAATGAATGAGACAAATCAATATGCATGAGTGAGGTGAACCATGAATTATGAATGATGGATTTGGGTGTGAACCTTCGCATGTGAAAGAAATGAGGTGGTTCGTATTGAATTGACATGGAATTGGCATGAGGTGAAACCCCACTATGTTGGTTGAGAATGATGAACTGGTATGAGTTCACTGGAAAAAGGAAAGGAATGGATTTTGAAGAATTAGTATGCGGTGTGTATGTATTAATCGGTATGATGAATTTCTTTTTGATTGGTTAAGCATGTTTGGTCCGTGTCAGTGTTTAATTCCTTAAAAATCCCTAGGTGGGATTTTCGGGTCATGCTTCAGTGGTCGGGGCGTAATTTCATGACCCCTTTTAGTGGGTGTCCATGGTGGTGCCCCATCTGTATAACTAGGTAAGGATTCAAGGTAAGGTTGCATCCTGACACTCTAAGGAGTCAGTTAGTCTCACCTAGAGCGGACTGACTCCTGTGGTGAGAGTAGTAGGAGGCCTGAAATTCATTAAGGGCTAACCTTGTGGTGAGGGACATTGATTCATTGTAACACTTGTAACACATAGCTCGGGGGTGAGCAGAGGTATCCATCACAAGTGCGAGCATCCGCTGAATTCGACCAAGTTATATGTATCCGGATGAGTCGAGTCGTGTCTTAGTGTATTGTTTGAGAAGTCATAACATGTTTGGTTGATATATGAGTATGGTAAGGTGAAGATATATATATATATATATATATATATATATATATATATATATATATATATATATATATATATATATATATATTGGATTGAATGGATGAATTCTTTTGTACTTTAGCTTAACCTACTTTCTTTGTGGTATATTCTGCTGTGTGATTCTCTCTCTTGCGATGATCATCAACTTGTTGGTGTGAGCAGATGCGAGGAACACCCGTGGGCAACAGGGAGGTGATGGTTCCGCTGCGTAATCTGCGTGGACTGATTTTTTAGTTTCGTTATTGGGCTTTTCTTTCGGGCTAAGGTCCATGTACTTGTTTGTTCTTGGATCTACATACCTTCTTTGTAAACTTTTTATCCAGTTTTCTTTTGGGCATTGTGTTGTGCCGTGAATTGTAAGGAGTTGAGTTTTAAACTCCAAGACTGCGCTATTATGTTACCTTTCTGTAACGTTTCCTTTAATTTCGTATATTAAATTAAATGAGGTGTTACACAAGTAGCCTTAAAAGAATAAAATTTAAACTATCTTTGAAATAATGGATTAATTTAGAATAACTTTGAAAAAACAATTTAATGATGTTACACTTCAATGCTAAGATTTATAACAATATTTAATAGCTTTATTCTCTTTTTATCGGGTAGAAATCGAGTAAGTTTAAATAATTTTATGAAAGATATCTAAGATCTAATTATGTATATTTTGGAGTGTATTTTTTCTAAACAATTAAACCAAATTTCCTATGAATTAAAATGAAATTTTATTAAACTAATTTGTAGAAAAGATTTTGTATTGTTTTATCTTGGTGTTTGAAGATTTTTTTTCTTTAAACCAAGTATTGATAAATTAAAAAAATGTGGTTCATATTTTATTTTCATTAAGTTGAAACAAGTATTACACAATATAAATACAATATAAAAGTTGATGAATAATGATGCGCATAAAATCTCTTCTATTTAAGTCAAAGATTTATAGATTAGGAACCTCAAAAAAACGATAATCTTCTATTGCATGAAATTCATTGATTTAGTACCAATAGTTATTTATTAACAAATTTGAATGTGTAAATAAATTGAACACCGATGAATGATACATGAATAAGTCGAGCAATTTTGGGTAAGAAAAAGTATACTTTCAAAATTTGGTGTCTGACGAGGTGAGCGTGAGAACATTTTCGATGGGTCGAAAAGTATGTTGAGAAAATGTCCATATTGCCTTCTTTTCTACCAGCCCTAGCACCAATGTTCTATTATCAGAAATTTACGATTTAAATAAAATATATATTTACCTGTTTTTAAAAATCGTTATTGAAAGAAATTTCTTCATTTTGTGTCCCCATTCATCATCAAGATTATCGTCATCATCTAATAAACTAGGTCACCACGAGATAGAAAAAAAAAAGTCTTAAAAAAAAAAAAAAAAGAATGGTCACGGTATAGTTTATTATAAAAAGATATACAGAAACAACTATTAGAAAAAATAATAGTCTTTAAAATCAAATTTGGTCTAGAATTGCTATCAAAATGGATTGAAATCGGCGAGTTAATCCAGCTCACCACAGGTTTAGGTCAGATTGGGATGAAATTTTTTATAAATTTCAATACAGGTTAATTTTTTATCTCACTCATCCGAGTTGAATCCGTGGTGAACCGAATTGGCTCACCAACCTGCAAATAAAAGGTCACACAAGCTTTTTTTTGTTAAGTTGGACTTTACATTTTGATCATGTTATGTTGTTTTTTTAGCCAACACATATATCATTTGTATTTTTGTGATTTTGGTTTGTATTTGGATTGTATCAAAGTTTTTAGATTTTAATTAGAATTATAATCTAGTTTTGACTGAAAAAAAAAATTATATATTTTTAATTAAGTGCCCGTGGGCCAACTCGGTTAACTCACCAACCCGCAGTAGGCCGGACCGGGTTCAAATTTTTTTGGCTCGCTAATAAATGAACCGGGTTGGATTGGTTCACTAAGTGATCAACCCATGGTGAATCGAGTCAAGTCGGATCGGATTACCCATTTTAACAACTCTAAAAATTACATGTGAAAAAGACATTAACACTTTGGAATGTAGTTGTAAGATGATTTTTCTTTAATTGAATATGCAAAATAAATTTAATTTTACTCTTAAATCGTATAAAAAAATCATTTTTACTAAGAAAATAGTTATGAAGTTATTTATTTTAATTTAGAAAGGATTAACTTTACTTTGAAAAATCAAGATTATATAATTATTTTTTAGAAAAATGATTGTTGGTTGATATATTTTAATTTTAAAATTTTAACATTCTTTTAAAGTTTTTACTATTCACGCCGTTCCGTGCAAAGAATAATGCGAGAGATTATATTTAATACAGTTACCCCATCATACATTAAATAAAGTTAATGTAATTATACTTTAATATTGTAAATTGTTGAATAAGTTTTATCTAGAAGAAAATATTTCCAAATAAACTCATACATCACTTTGGGTTTTAATATCTCAAACTTCATCAAATTTAGAAAAAAATATTTATTATATATATATATATATATATATATATATATTATTCAACATATCCAGACTTAGTGAGCTGCACAACCAATGTATATAGCAAATTTAAGTTTGAAATCGGATGCGTTATTATATAAATATACAACAAACCTTATCAATGTTATGATGTTTAAAAGAAAAACGCATGCTATCATGCTGTGAAGTTCAGGTCATAAATGTTTTGGCACTTGAATGCATCACATTTAGACATGTTAATGGGACGGGTAGGATATGGGTAATAGTTTTTTTGTATTCTACCCACGAAATAAATATTTGTTCTGTATCTATATCCATATCTGTCGGATATTCGTTATGGGAGTACTCGTATATTTTGTTATATCTGCAGGTATCTACGGGTACCCACGGATATTTACAAAATTATTTAAAAAATAAATATTTAATCATAAATTCAAATAAAATAAAATAAAATATATCACTGTAATAAATTTTAAATAAAGTTCAAATAAACTCAAATTCACAAAGTCCAAATAAGTATAAAAATAAATATAAAATAACGTTCAACACTTTAATTAATGTTTTGATCAACAAGTCCACTTTCTCGGATTCATTTCTGAAAAATAAAAAAATAATAATCCTCAACTGCCACGTGTCAAGTATTCTTATTTTGATTCTATCATCTGACAGCAAGCATACCATAAACGTCATTGTCTATATAGGGTTTGATGTATATGTCCAATTTCAAAGAAATGAAAGACAAAAAATGTCAAGGGTGTACCTGGAAGAAGACAACATACCAATACTTGAAGTTTGAAGAATGAAGACAGAAGACAAGATGTACAGCTTAGAAAAATTATATCAGAATGATTTTTACTAATATATATATATATATATATATGTGTGTGTGTGTGTGTGTGTAAGGATACTTTGTGAATTAAAGTTGAGCAAGTTCGGGTATCCACAGGTACGGATACTATGATACTCGTACCCATCCCGTTAATATACAGATATCAAAAATACACGTACCTGCAGGTAGCGGATATCTATTTTTAATATTTATTTCCTACGCATTGCGGGTTTTATCCGCAGATACCCACGTGTACGAATTTATTTGACATCCTTAATCACATCATACAATCATGTATAATTATTAAAGAAAAAAAAGCTTAATTAAATGAAATAATATAATAATTTGAGCCCTACTCTTGGATAAAGAAAGTATGGACCAGCAATTCCTTTCAGTGATTTGGATTTACATCTCTCATCTCCATCTCTTCCATAAATTAAATATACAAACTTAACATGTAATCGTGGTTAATTTATTAAGTGGGATTAATTTACTTTTATCAATTTATCTGGTTGGATTTTTTAAATTTTAAAGAATAGAGTGAATTCGAGTTTGTGGTAGCACTAAAATGGTAAAGTCGTACCACCTAGGACAACTTCAGGTCTCTCATCTCAAATTGTATCACTCAGACATATTTCAAGCTGGATTCTTTTACTGAAGTCGTCGCACTTGACACAACTTCAGTTAGAAGCAATTAAAAAACAAAAACTACTTTTTGAAATTGTGCTGAGTGTGACTTCAGCGAAAAAAAAATCCAATTTAAAGTCTGTCTATCAGCAAGAAATATTACTGTGCAGTGAAGCGTAAATCAGTAGAATTAATACTTTTCTGATCTTTTTCAATCCCACTGTCTTCTTGATGGTATAACCGGTTTTATCACAATGAATGCAAACTTTCTTAGTGTTAGATAATTCTTCCCTTCTTGGTTAGGAAACTCGTTCTTTCGATAACAGAGTTTCAGTATGCCCCGTTCTGAATTTTCAGTCACCACAAAAGCAAAGAGTACAAATAGGTTAGCTAAAAATTTTCAGTCATCCTTCAGATCATTTCCTATGAATAACTCATACAAGATATTATAATATATTACTTTTCATTCATATTCAAATTACTAACAAAATCAAAGATACTTAAAAACTCTGCGTCTAAAAATTCAGCACTTCATTTACAATAAATATTGAAGTCGTTACATTGCAAGGTTTGGGGACATAAGACCCTCTTGAGACGATAATGGATGCTGAGCTAGTTTCCTGGAAGAGATAGATGGCTTGTCATTGACCAAACATCTCTTTCCAAAGTGTAAACTTTTCTTGGCATAGAACCACAGATTAGGTGATTTTGCTCTTTTGACAAACCGAAGCACCAAGTAAAGAACCACTCTGTGAACTAATAATAAGGTAGCCAATGCTGTTAAGTCCCACCATTTGTTATGATCCAATGGAACCCCAAGTACCAATAACAGAACTTTTTCTCCACTAACCTTCGCATCACCAGGTAGCAAAGGATCAAACTCAACCCCCAGCATGTCATTCTTGTATTCTCCCTGTGGTACAAAACATCACAAGCTATTACAAAAACCACAATCTTATATATATGTACATCAGGGTGTACATGTACAGGTGCACCTTCTGGTTTTGTTAAAATTATTTTGCTCTTTTAATCTTATATATTTGAATTCACTGGTCGCTAATTTATGATGTACCTGTGTATAGTTCAGAGTGTACAAATACACCACCTATCTTGTCTACTGATTTAGAGTCTCTTAGATTCGACATTGTGTTCTGGTATAGTCTTAATTCTTATCAAGTTTTTGATTTAATCCAAAATACTTTGCATTGTACCTGCACTGCCCAGGAAGCAAAACTGAGGTAGGACATGGGATAGCGCCAAAAGAATTTTGGAAGATCAGGTAATGATCTGAATATTTGGGAGGGCATCATCATGAAGATCTGCAGCCACCATGAAACAACTCCATCATCAAGTTTAACCTAAATGTTATTATATCAGAAACTGAGAAAATGGAATGCTTACAATTACACCAGTTCCCGTTCCTATGCCCATCAGCACATTGGGGACCAGTGAGGCCACAGCCATGATGCAACACTCGACAACAGATAGGCAGAAGAATAAGTTGATACAGAAAAATGCATAATTAGTTAAACCCGGATGAAATTGCACCATGAAGTTAATGATTGTTCCAGAGGAAAAAGATGTTAGAACAAGGAAAGGGAATGATGATATGATGTTTGATACTACAAACACAGCCTCTCCATAATGCCCTTTGGATCTTTCACCATAGAACACCTGATTTTTGTTGTGATTAGATACAAAGCAGAATGTTTAGTATAGATCTTGTATCTTTGGGCAGAACAAGGAAGCATTTATAAATTTTACCTTCAGTTCTTCAATGAAAAATGGTAATCCTCCACATGACAAACAAATCATGAAGCCATAGATGAAGGATACACACTTTGCTCTAGCCAAGATTGAGCTGTTTCCTGTGCCAATGTGAAAAAAGAGGGTGCCAATACTGATTCCTACCATTATGTAGAATATTATCCTCAACCAGTAATAACCAATGTCCCTAGTCATGTTCAGAAAAGATCGCTTGGTCAATGTACACAATTGCTTCCTCCACGTGGTAGTGCTACCTGTGTAGTGCTCAATTCCTTGTTCTTCCTACATATTTGCATCTCTCAGTAAGGAATAGAATAATTTCTTTACTAGAAACAAGAAAAGAAAATGGGAAATTCGGTACTTTCTTTTGAATGATCAGTTGATCAAAATAGATTGATGAATTTGTTGATTGGATTCATTCTTTAAATTTTCTCCAAAATGATCTCAAACTCTGGATTCAGATGTTAAGAAGTGAAATTTAAATCTAACTCAACTATACAAAACTAGTTTATAAGGTGAAGTTTGCACTCACTTATATACTATAAATTCGTTATTTGAGATGGGATCTCCAACATAAAAAAAGAATCTAATTAATCTGTGATTAATCTTAAGTGTGCCTATTTGGTAAACAATAAACTGGTTTTATGATGCAGGTAAATACTAGAAAACAAAGATAGGATTTGTACTAATAGAGAAACTAAGGGTTTTACTGATGAATACTAATTACATTGTGTTTCATTTGTTGAATTTTTGTTCTTGCATTGAACATTAGCTTTGAACTTTTGTAAGTCTCGATCAGTGTCCTTCTGATCTCTGATATTCTCATTTCCATTGTTGACTTCGATGATGCCTGTCAATGAGGGCATTAAAATTCACATTCAAAAGCATTGTTAATGGACTAAAGAGAAAAAAATGAAAAACCAAAACTGCAAAATCTAATGCATACCAAACATAATTGTGTCCTCTCTAGTACTTCAGTAATGAAGTCAAACTCCAAATTAATACACATAAGAAAATGATCTGAAGGATTTCTTCTAGTAGGACAGGGAAACCCTGCATCGGCAAAAAACTTTTCCCAAATTTTAGTCAGAGACACAAAATCTTCAAATCCTCAAATTAGACTCCAACTTTGCCTGTGTAATAAAAATGTATACCTTCAGAGCCTTCTTTGCTTCTCCAAAATAAACAGTTTCCCCACATGAAAGCAAGAGCAAATCATCAAACAGTTCAAAAATCTCACTGCTGGGTTGGTGAATGGAGCAGATAACTATCTTTCCTCTCTGAGCAATGTGACATAGTGCTTGAATGACATAGAAAGCTGAGGCACTATCAAGGCCAGTTGTAGGTTCATCAAGAAGTAAGACATGGGGTTGTGTTAAAATCTCAAGGCCAATGCTCAGTCTCTTCTTTTCACCATTACTAATACCCCTACAATGCCAATTCCCAATCCTTGTATCTGCACAATCCTCCAGACCCATTTCCATTATGGTTTCTTCCACCACTTTGTTTATCTCTTCTTTGCTCATTTTGGAAGGAAGTCTCATGTTTGCAGAGAATGTCAGAGTCTCTTTTACAGTCAAAGTTCCCAACAAAAGTTCCTCTTGAGCTACATAGGACTGAAAATTGAAGAAATATTTTAGAGCAGACCAAGGGGAAAAAATAAAGCATTGCATGATCTTATTATCTTACCACATCTCTTGAATTCAAGTTTTTCTTCCCATTGATTAGAATGTTCCCTGTCACAACAACATTTGGAGCAAGTTTTCCTGTACAAAAATGTCAACACTTGTTGTCTCTCACCAATAACACTAGTAAAAGACACCACACACTGTCATAGTTCATTACAGTCCTTAAATTGAATCTTATCTAAAGGGAAAGGGATTACATGATTATTAGCTTCAGTATCTTAGTTTAATGCACTATTTCACAATATATTTCTACTTTTACACATGATAAGAAGAAGAAAGTTGTCATTCTATTATTCAGAAGTGGTTTCTTTAAATGGAAACTGCATAATGGGACTAATTAGATATGGAGTGTAACACTGCATGTTTTGTGTTTCTTTGTAACTTTTGGTCAATAGAAAAGTGTTAGAAAAAATATGTTTCTCTGCAATGTCTCTGTAATTAAATATGTTTTTTCTTCTTAAAATATAACTGTTTCTTCCCTATATAACCTTTTTTATCCAGTATTTTGTTTTCTTATTTTGGTTTTTGTTATTTTATTTTATTCATTGAAATTTATTCCATTTTTTTTATCTGAAAAAAATGGTTGTCTTTTAATTCTTATCAAATATATTTTGAATAAACTAGTTGAAAATGAAAAAAATTTATATGGATTAAAATAAAATATATATATTATGGAGAGACTAAAATTAATTAACAAAACTAAAAAAATAAAAAGGAATCAAAAGTTAAAAAAACAAATATAAAAATAAAATATATTATTTGTTTGGATATCTAAATGTGAATTTAAGTCTCAATAAACTAACAATGAGTATTTCTTATTTGTTCCATAGTTTATTATAACATGATACACTTATTTAAACCTTTGTTAGGAAGATTTTTGATACCATATAAGTCAGACAATAAAACCACTCATACTAATAGGTCTTTTGAGGAAAGATTGTTAGGAAGACAAAACACCAAATGAAACATGAATTTAACTCACACAAGAAATCGACATCACCTCTAACCCAAAATTTCAAGATAATGAGTTTATGAATCTTCTTGTTTATATGTGTTGCTCAACTTTTTCATCTCTCCTCAATGTGAAATCACTCACACTTAAGAGATTGTTATAAGTTCAAGTGTGAGTTTAAGTTCTACATTAGGTATTGATGAAAAAGTTGAACATATAAAGAAAGAAGACTTGTGAATTCATTGTCTTACATTGTGTCAACTTGTGAAGATTTATTGTTCAGAGAAATTAGGGAGACATGATTTGAGGGTGACAAACATGTTCACTTGCTACTTGCTGATATTTGAGAACGGAAGAAATGAAGGAATGGAGAAATTCTCTGATTTTCCTATCTCTTCTCACATGGAGTGATTTGAGAGTAATTAATGATGAAATATCATTATATCCTCAATTCATTTCTATTTCTTATTCATGTGTGTTTCTCGTTTATTTTAAAATTAAGCTTACAATAATAATTAATACCCCAACTTTCTAAATTGTTTACAAAAAAAAAAATCAGAATGTAAATATATTGTAGTTTTATTATATTTTTATTAAAATATTTTTTTCAATTTATTCATTTAAATATTTTTATTAAAATAAATCTAACTCATCTAAATATAATTTTATATTACTCCAACATGAAGGACAATTCAATACTCTTGCTTTTCTTTTAATTAAACTTAATTTTTAATCTATCACATCAATCAAATCACTCATAAATCTTATTTTTAAAATTTACTCACTCTTATTCCAATTCCATAAGGGTCTATTCACTTTAGAGTGATTATTGTTCACGCAGATGAAATATGACTAATTGTAAGGTGATTCAGTTGTTCACTTCAATAAATTTGAGAGAGGAGAGAAGGAAAGAATAGTGTAATTTCTTTATTTTCTCATCTTCTTTCTTGTGCAAAGATTTAAAGGTGATATTGGTCATATTATAATTATGCCCTCCATTAACTTTTCTTTTTTTTAATTAAAATGAATTCACATGAATGTTTTGGGCTCCACATATTTGAAACTACCATAGAGATTCCTTCTCAATAGTAAAGAGACTACAAGTAATTATTAATTTTAAATATTTTATAAAAAAAAATTATAAATATTTTTTTATTAAAATATGTTATTTTAATTTATTCATTTTAATTTTTTTTTCTAAAATAAATCTAACTCATCTAATTATAATTTTAAATTACTTTTAAAATTAATAATAATTTAATAATCTTGTTTTTTCATTAAACTTAATTTTTAATTTATCACATAAATCAAATAATTTACAAATTTTACTTCTAAATCCATTCACTTTCACCTCTAAATCTCTTCAAAGAAACAACACAAAAATTAGTCTTTAATCCACTTAAATTTATACCCCTCTCTTAGATCAATCTTCACAAAAATGGACTCATATTTCATTGATTCATTTGTTTTCTCAATGAATCTTCCTCAAAAGTCTCATATGCAGATTTGTCTTAATAATTGATTCAAACAATATAGTCATTGTATCGCATCTATTTAAAAAAAATGTATTAGTGTATATATAATTTTTTTGTGAATTATATATATATATATATATATATATATATATATATATATATATATATAATATAGGATGAGTACACATAAATACGTATTCTCTTAATTCTGACAAAAAGAAAAATAAGAACAGTCTCACTAAATATATCTAGTGCTATGTTCAGCATCTCAACTTACACATATTTAGTATAAATTAAATGAAGTATGCAACTATCCTTGGTGCAACAGGAATCACATACAGGTGATAAATATAAGAAAACAGATAAAAGGTGTTCAGTTTGAGAATGAAGATCTTATGAAACTAACTAGTAATAGCATACACAGAGAAAGAGAGAAAGAGAGAGACCAGTGAAAGAGTCAAGAAAGGTGGTTTTTCCGCAGCCAGAAGGACCCATAACAGCCATAACTCTAGCAGGTTCAGCAAAACCAGTGATTCCATTAAGCAGCAACTTCCTCTTCTGTGCTCCAAAACTTGCAGCTCGTTCAACTGTTACATCTTCCCACATCACCATCACCATCGTGTTGATGTTTTCTTATCTCACTTCTATGCTAGCACTGTCTGCAGTGTCTGCAATGTCACATTGTATATATTACGAACAAAAACCTTATACTTATTCAGATGGGATGGAGTAGACGTCCGAATTTAATTCAAACAGTATCTAGTAAAGCATAATTATAGTATAAGATATAATTTTACGATTAATAAATGAGTGTGGGTTACAACGTATATGTCCAATGTCAGTCCTCAAAGTGGCTCGTCGTTATTGGTTGTCAGCTTATTTATGACCCTCTGTGTCTACTCTGCAGGGTGCAATTATTTTCTGTTTAAAAAGGTTGATGGGGAATTAATTAGTAACAAATCAAATTTCAACGAGGATCCACATCATTATCAATGATTAAAGTGATAGGTCTTTCAAAAATTTTGTAGCCACAGATCTGAACATTATTTTCTATAAAATGCTATAAGACGGACTTATAAGATAATTATACCTATACATGTACTTTAAATTTCCAAAAATATTACATCTAAAACATCAACCACGGGAATAAAGGATTGTCCAATAATGGAAGGCATGACCTACCCAACTAATCTCCACATATATATCATATTAAGGTGCTAAAATTTAATACGTCAAAACATATAGATATTATGTGTGACTAAATATTAATAAATGTAACTCAATTTTATAAAATTAGTTTATAAAATTATAAAATTATGTTTCCACTCACTTATAAATACATATTATCTCTAATCAATATACTATTTATATGCTTTAATAATCAAGTTATAAAACATAATCTTTGTATAGACAAGTGAAACCATAAAATAGAATAAAAGCAATACGAAACAAGTCATTTTTCTGTTTTTTGTTTTCCTTTTAATTCCGTCCATTTCTACACTACATATATAGGATTGAAATCATTCAAATACATAGCTCAGTTATTACAATCATACAGTGACTAAGTTTTTACTTTAATCGATAATTACTAAGATAAATTCCTAACTCTGATTAGGGCCATTGCAGATACGGATTGCATTAAAGATTGCAATGGTTGGTGCTTCTTATTAATTTTGTCGGTATGGTATATCAGACACTCTTTTTACTGACGCAAAACAATTCATACTCTCTCCAAAAAGAAAAATATTCTTTTAGTTTCTATAAATTGAATAATATATATACATATTAGTCTCTCAAAATAAATTATTTTCTTTTGATATCTTATTGATTGAAATTTCGTGTCATATATGGGCCTCTCATAAATGAGAAACCGAAATATACATTTATTTCATGAACGACAATAAGTTCTTACACTACATTTCTCTAAATGATGCGGACTTTATGGGTTACCACTAGTCCAAAATTACAAATACGACAAAAATTTTTTAAGTCGGTAGGAACGAAACCGATCTGAACAAACACGCGGTCATAAAATTTAAATTTTTGAACATGATATAACATTGATTAAATAGATAACCCATGTGATATGGTATTCAGATGATGATACTACATCGGTTACTAATGACACATGATTTAGAATATCTTGCATGATATGGTACCAATGTAATATATTTTAATTTTTATTTTCATATATTCTTCCTCTTTGTTCATTTTTATCATTTTTTCGTGTTGTTTCTTTTTTATTTTTATATTTATATTGTCATTTCGCTATTTTAGTAGATAGCTTACACCGTCATTGTCTCCACATGTTAGAATGTTTTTGTCATCATCTTTTGAAAAGTCTCATCGTCTAGAATTATAAGGGATGAGTGTTAATAATTATATAATGAACTCTAAGTTTATGATGTTCTTTACCCTAATCAAAGCAATGTTTTTATGTAATTTCAATCCATTTTGTCACTCCAAAATGATATAGCGATAACGATAATTTTTGTACTTTTCAAAATATAAAGTATATTTAATTTATTACATTATCTAAATTTACATTGATTTTAAACCAATGTAATATATGCTAGATAACCGATGTTGTATATATTTTTGATGTATATATTTTTGGAGTAGTGTACAAACAAATATTGGTTTGTTAGACTAACTTAATGTACGGGTGTCAAAGCCCACAAATGTTTAAAATCTCATGTGTATAATAATGAAAGTTAAGTTAAGAAATTTTCAATTTATATAATAACGTTTATCACCTAAGTTTAATGAATATTAAAATATAAAATAAAATGAAGAATAAGAGACATACATGCAAAGGCAGACCTTGGTTATGACTAAGGGGAGCCATGGCTCCTCCAAAGTTTTTTTATTTTAATTGTTAAATATATTTATATATTTTTAAAATTATATTTATACATTATTATTTTATTTAAATTAAGTTTATATTATGAAAAATTATAATAAAATATAAAATAAACATAAAATATTAACTTGATAAATACTTTGTTAATGTAAGAAATTAATGTTCTATTTCTAGTTATAAGATAAACCATCAAGAAAGTGTAAGAGAGAAAAAATAAAGACAAAGAGATAAATTGAGAAAGGAATATTAAAGAACAAAGATATTAAAAAACGCATTCTCACATTATCTCTTAGAGAGAGATTGAACAACACATCCTCACATGATCTCTCTCAAATTAAGTTCTTCCAAAATTAGTATGAATCTCGATTACGATTTTAGGAATTCTTTTATGAAATTTTATATAAACCATAATTATATTTTTCTCTAAAGTAATATAATCCTAAATGTAGAAATTTAAAAAATTTTGTGTTTATTTTATAGTTATTTTATGCTATGATAGTGAATGATATTCATTTTTTTCTTCTATTATCATGTGTAATTGTTTTGAATGGAGAGAATGAAGAGTTTTTTTTTATTAAAAAAGAATAATTTATATATACAAATTTGAATTTGACACTCTTGAATTTTTTGTCCAAGTTTTGCCACTATACATGAGATATATAAGAGAAAATTAATATATTTTTTATATTTTTTCTCCACACAGACAAAGGTTCATTTTCTTTCCAATAGTAAAACACAAACTCATTTTTATTCTCATTTTTCTTCTATTTTTTTTCATCATTGAATAAAAAAAATAAAGCACATATATATATATATATATTTTTTTTACTCAATTTCACACCAATTATGTTTCATTTTTTTCTAATATTTGGCCCACTTAATAGTAAAATATTATATTAATTTTATAATATAGTATTTTCTATACATGGGCTTTAGCTATTTATCTTGCAAAAGTTTTTTTTTGGTGATAATTTTTGTAACATAAGAATTTTGAATACTTATATGTTGTCTTTTTTTTTTTTAGGTTCTTACGTTCTAACTAGTTTAGTTTTTTTTTTCATAAAAGTCCTATTAAGGAATATAAAATAAAATTTTAGTTATTACATTTTTTATAACTAATTTTTAAGTGTAAGTTATATTTATTATATATTTCCTTTTTAATAATTATATTTCTTAAAATTTTAGTTTTAATCAATTATTGGCAAGTTTAAAAATTTAAGAAAAAAAAACTAAGACCAATCTTTTAAATGTGTATGATTTTTTAGATTTTTAATTATATTAAATTGTATAGTTAGTTTTAATTCAATTATTGGCAAGTTTAAAAATTTAAGAAAAAGAAAACTAAGACCAATCTTTTAAATGTGTATGATTTTTTAGATTTTTAATTATATTAAATTGTATAGTTAGTTTTATTTAATATTAGTCACTATGATAATATATATATATATATATATATATATATATATATATATATATATATATATATATATATATATATATATATTAATATACAAACTATTTTTAAGCTTTTTTTTCTTAAATGAGGGTAATTTTAGAAGATATTATACTCATCAAGAGTTGCATGATTTATCTTAATCTTATATACTTAACATTTGTTTTTTAATCTCTTTAATGTACTTTTTAGTTTTAATCTTAATTTTGTATTACGCTATAAATTACTTATTGTGAATAAAAAATATATTACTTTTCTATTCAAAAATATTTATTTGATATAAATTTTTATTATAATATTATGTATACATTTAGGATGTGTTTGGATGAAATGATGACTTTGGAAGAGTATAAATAAGTGGATTTGAGGAAAAAGAGAATTGAATGTGAATTATTTTGATTAAGAAAAAGATGATAAAAAAATGAGAAAATAAATTTATGAAAGTTTGTTGAATTGATTGATGTGGATAATAAATTTTTTTATTATTTATTTTATTATAAAATATATTAAAATTAAATTGAATTTGTTATTTTAATTATTCTTTTATTATAATAACAATAATAACAATAAAATAAATTTATAAATATTTAAGTATTATTCAATATGTTTGAATGAAAAAACATTAAATATTTTGTTATGTTTTATTTAATTTTAGTTGATTAATTTTTTAAATAAAATATGAGATTGTTTTATAAATAAAATTTAAAAATTTAAAATAAATTTAATAAAATTGAATTAAAATAATTAAATTTACACGTCAAAACTAAATTAAATCAAAATTTAGTATATAATTAAAAGAACCCACTTTCGTCGCATTTATTGGCTTACCAGCTTGGAAAGTGTAATGTCTTTCGTTTTCTGCGATACTGTGCCTCCTTTTATGGAAATAAGCACAGCTTTAAAATTTATTTCTTATAATAAATTAAATATATTTTTCTATTATGAAAATATATATTTTACCTTTTGGTCCCTAAAAGTTTCTTGATTTTTAGTTTCTCTAAAAAAACTGTCCACTTTTATTTTATTCATAACATATATATTTTTCATTTTCATTACTATAATATTTATTCATTTTTCATTAATCTTTTAAAAAAAACAGCTAATATATGTTATAGTCTATTTTATATTAGGTTTCAATTTTTCAAAACCTGGGTATGGGCGTCTCATGGAGGCCAACTCCCCCCAGTTGAACAAAAAGTAGGTATAAGATTTATGAGAATGTACTTCATGAGCCAACTAATACATATACAAATTCTTAAATATTCTAATACTTGTAATTAAGATCTACTCTACCAATGTCGTAACAAACTAAAATGATTATCTTTGTTTTTAAAATGATTACCTTTCCATATAAAAATATGAAATGAATATTCACAGTACTCGTACATATAATAATCTTACATTGTTCTAAAAGATCAAGTCAATGAAAGTTTAAATGCATCTTTCAATTATCGATTGTTACTTTAACAGAACCAATTATCGCATCTGAGATATTGTTCATTTTGAAGTTTGGAACTTTATATTGTCAATTTTGGGGTTTGAAGCTTCATTATAGTTTTATCTTTAAAATGTGTTTTAGAAGATCAAGAAAGGAATGTGTATTTAAATTAGTTGGATCAAACACTTACTATTAAGCCAAAAGATATAATTGATAGTTATGACACAATTCTTTCTACTGAAAAGTGTAGCAGCCCAACCACTATCATGTTAGGTTTACAAAGGAGGAGGTTCACTAGGGGATACAATACTAATGACACCTTAGTCCAATTGCATGAGGCATTGACACCACTCTCAACCCAAAACCTTAAAGAAATGGATTTATGGGTCTTTATCCTTATATAGTGCTCTACTTTCTCATTTCTAGCCAATGTGGGACTTAGACTTACACTTGGATTCTTAACAATCTCTCCCTTAAAGGTGAGTCCTTCCATCACATTGGTACATTTCCCCTCTAGCGGAAGCATTTCCAACCACGAGTACCCCTTTTCGTATCGCCGTTCATCTTAATAAAACACGCTTACTTTGAACCACGTTAAATTTTTGTGTCATTTATTTTTCTCTCATTTATTCTTTCCTTTATTGTCTTGTTCCTAACAATTAGGATCATAACCAAGGTCATGAGTTTGATTCCTAGTGTGCAATTGTTAAGAAGATTATTGCGGGTTGCACAATTGTCTCATGGCGGAGACCAAGTGGACCAAGTCACAATCTAACATATCATATGTGGAAATGAAAACTCCATTAACCCTCGACTCCTAGAGGCAATTATCGCATATGAGGTATTGTCTGCTTTTGAATTTGCAGTTCCATTTTAGTTTTGTCCTTAAAAGACACCTTAGAGGGTTAAGGAATGAAGATGTGTTTAAATTGGTTGAGTCAGACACTTACCACCAGGTCAAAAGATATAATTGATAATCAGGACACAAATCTTTCTACTTAAAAAGTGTAGTAGTCTAACTATCATAATTCTTTTTATTTAAGTTTTCTTTGACCTTGACTCTTAAGTGAGGTGTGACTATTGAACATAATAGAACAAGCCCCCAAATTGAGGTCCAATGGGGACAAGGGTTCATCTTATTACCTTAGGAAATGAACGTTCGTCTATGGAACTACTTTTGCATTCCCACAAAATGATTTGAATGTTTAATCTCAAATCCATTTAGATAATATCGTTAGGATCAAACATCATATCCCATATATTATTAGCTTTGGAGCTTGGAACTCCAATCATGATTTTGTCCTTAAAATGAGCCTTAGTGGTTTAAAGGAGGAATGTGTATTTAAATTGTCTTTAACATCGACTTCTAAGAGATGTAAGATTTATTAAACATACCAAAATAAGCTCTCCATTCGAAGTCTAAAGGGAACAAGGATTCATTTTTAAGACCACTTTTCTATTCCTCCAATTGAGGACTAAGGAAATGAGAGTTCATCTTTGGGACCTCTTTTCCATTCATATAGACAACACCAATGTTTTAACCTCAAGACTATTAAGATAACATTGTTATGATCAACCACTGCATTTAAGTTATTACTCGACTTTAGAATCTATTTTTTCCATAAAGGCATATGAAAAGGTTAAGGAACGAAAGTGTATTTAACTTATCTTTAGCCTTAACTCCTATGTATGTAAACTATTATATATACAAAAATAAGCTCTCAAACTAAGGTCTAAGGGAAACGAAAGTTCATTTTTAAAGTAACTTTCTCATTCCCCTTAATCAAGGGCCAAGAATACAAGGGTTCGTCTTTAGAACCACTTTTTCATTCTCATTCCATTCCCATAGACAACACTGATGTGCCTACCTCAAGCTCGTTGAGACATTTTTCACTTTGGGATTAAGGACTCTAACAATTTTATTTTTAAAAGGAGTCTTAGAAGAGTAAGAGAAGTTGTATCTAAATTGTCCTTTACCTTGATTCTTAATAGATGTGGGATCTATTGGACAACAAACTCTCTAATCAATGTTTTCATTCCTCTCTATCTATTGCCAAAAGAATGTAGATTCATCTTTAGAACCACTTTTCTATTATCGTACATGATCGTACATGGTGTTAATGTTTCTACCTTATATTTATCTTTATCTTTTATATCCTTTCTTATATTTATTTTTTATATGGACTATCCATTTCTAAAAACCTCTTTACTTTTATACTTCTCAAATTATTTGCAGATTCTTATAAATATGATTTTAAGTGTAATTATAGATTAAATTCATTAGACAACTTGGGTTGGGTTGGTTTAATTTTATTTATATTTTATTTGTGTTCACTCTTTATGTAATTTTGTTCTTAACATTATATCATTGATGTACTACATTAGAGAAATGATATTTGTATATTTAATCCTATTTAATCCTACCAATGACAACTATCAACTTTAGGTATCCAATAGAGATTCAATTAAAAATATTCAAATTTACGAAGAAATTGAAATTTAAAACTTAATACTTGTATTAGTGATTTGATTTAGAGTAAATTGAAGAGAAAGAAATAATGAAATAATAGAAAATAATGGTATTTCCTGCTCTCTCATTCTTTATGAAGCACTTTCTTCACCTCTATTTCCATTTGGAACAATAAGAAAATAACGGTATTTTCAATAAACTGATATTAAAATAATGGTAAAAACTAAAATATATAACATACTAATAGTGATAGTAATAATAATACACTAATAGTAATAGTAATATAAAATAGTAATAGAAAATATATGACATACTAATACTAAAAAGTAAAAAACTAGTCATATCCTATAATATTTAGGTCTGACTTTTAACAGTGCATAATAGTACTATTGAATAATAATAAGTTTAAATGTAAAACAAAAAAATAAAATGAAAAATAATTTAGACTCTTTTTTAAAGAAAAAAAATCAAAATATATTATACTAAAAATATTTAAAATACTAGACTAGGATGAACCAGATTTTGATTGATTTTTTTAGTTTTTGGACAAATTTGATTGTAAGTCAAATGAATTAGATACAAGATCAAGATAGATTCACTTATCAAACTAACTGATCTGGTCTAGTTTCCAAAACTTAAGTGTTATTCTTCCCATCAAACCTAATCAAATAAGGTAAGTTTTAGGCCTAAATTACATAGAATAACAAGTCAACTGCCTAATTTATAGTTATATATAAATAATATACTCAACCACATTTTTTAAAATATATATTTGGAAAGAGATTATTTCCATAAAAAATAAGCTCAATAACATTATTTATTTCTATAAGTAATTAATACTGATTTTGCAAGTTTCTCAAAAACTCTAGCTTGAAATTAATCCTTTATTTTTCTAATATATAATTTCACAAAAAGGGCAAGCATCCAAAATAAAAGTATCCTTCCACATAAATAATGTTTAGCTAATTTATTACTTCTTTAACCACATAATCAAATTTACTAATATCTTCTCCTTTGAGATGATGGCCCCACAATTATAGTTATCCTTCAATGACAATTAATTCACCCACTGACCATTGTCGAGTAATTAAGAAATTCAATGTTGGGGGGGTTGGAAACAAAAAAATACTTTAGAACTTAAATGCTGGCAAATCACCCGCATCACACAAAAAAAGTTCAATATCTTCCTAAATTAAATTAATCCTTATTTACAAGTTACAGCAAAAATTAGAATGAAAGACATATAGCACAAATGGGGAAGGAGTAAAGGTAAAAGATCTAATACACAGAAAAAGGAGAGGTGGGTAGGAATATTCAATCGACATTATGATACAGGCTTGATATCCGGGACATCATCAAGAATGAAAGGACCAAGCTTACCTGACCTGAATAGAGTAAGTAACTTCTTGGATACCATTAACCGTGCTTCTGAAGCCTTGTGAGGTATCTTCATTGCCTTTTGGAGTACACTAAATTGCTGGTCAATAAGGCACTCCAGGTCATTCTCGTCTTCCACATTCCCATTGAATTCTGTTAGAGTTAAATAGAGCGCATGCTGAACTCCCATTACAAGATCCTATTGTAGAATGGGAGTAAATTAATTTCAAGAGAAACAAAAAAAAAATGAAAAACTTGGGTAATTTCCATCATCACAGACTGCAACATCAAATGCAAGAAACGTAGTTCAGAAACATCTTATTGGTAACTTCGGATGCAAGACAAAGTAGAAGTAAATATAGGAGATAGTGAGCCCTTCCCCAAAAAGAATTATGTGTGCTTGCAGACAAATTCATTAGTCGTCTTGGTATTAACAAAACATCGTCAAAACATCAAAGGCAAAAAGATTTCTAATATAATGGGATTAAAACAATTAGGAAGTGTAATAATATAATTGGGACTTTGTCAGCCAAGGTGTGAAAATTTCCAGCATTGGTAGTTAAAAGCGTGATATTCCATTAAACAGAAGAAAAACTACAGAAAACAGCTCCTTGTTACCTCAACATACACCAAATCAGATCTATTTGGCGGATTTCTTCTCTTTGGCTTAAGATTTTTCAGACTATACTCATGATTCGCCTCAGCTTCGTATTCAATCCCATCTAGTCTCCTATTATTTAGGTGCTTCCAGTGAAGTGGAGTCCCCCGGGTATCCAAAACTGCCAATAAGTATTGAGCAATACGCTCCTCACCCACTACCGAGTCTTTGACGGACCCTGACAATTCATCAACCAAGTTTGCATGACATAATATACCAGGACATGTGCTACAAAGGATACATATTCAGAAACCCAACAGCTGTAGATGCCCTACCTAGTCCCATTTTGCCCCATACTCAAAGTGGAACTCATGAGAAAATGAGATATTCAATTGCCAAAACTGGTCTGGGAAAATAACTACAGAATGTGTAAGATGTAGGGCAAAAAATAAGAACTTCTATCTACAATGACGGCTAGAAAACAGACATAGTTGGCTTAAAAAATGACAAAAACATGCCACATTGAAAAAAAAAATACCTAATTCAGTCAGCCCATGAACATTAGTACCGAAAAAGGAAACAATCACAAAAGTCTTTAAATTACTCGTAGCGATTTGAAACTACATATTTTTGTTTTTTCTAACATAAAGTTCTTCACCCACTGAAAAATGCCACCTCCACATTTTCATTGCCCCGGGATGCCCTTAATGCCTATTCACAGACTAAAACCAGCCCTGTGCTTATGTTATCATGATAAAATAGATTAGATCCTCAATAGTTATTAAAGTATAAAATAAATGAAGTTCACTATTCCATTTTTAGAGTATATAAAGCACCAGCTGTGAAATAAGACAAAAGTCACCTTCCTATTACTTTTTCCACTAAAGAAAACAGAAGATACGCAATAAGGAAATTGATTGTTTGATGCACAGGTAGTTTAAACGCAATCAATAAAAAAATGGGACAACAAGAGTTCAGCAATCAACAAATGACTTTTATATCCTACCTAAAGTATCTATTTGAAAACATCAACCACGACTTCGAAATCAATTCCAAATAAATGGGAATAGATCATCACTGTAAAAAGTAATGGAATCAAATTAATCGAATTTAACATCAAATTCAAATTAAAACCTAGCAAGGTTATCTTACGTGCCTTATGTGAGACCTAATCACAGGACTAGTAAGAATCCTCCTTATAACCTATACAGTGAATCAGGAGAAGCATACCCATCCTTGACGGAGCCCATTCTCAGACTAACTCAAATGATTGCCCTTATGGAATACGGACAGCTTTCTATTTCTAAGAATTGCTAATAACTAAGGAATGAGATAATAAGAGATAGAATCTTGACCACTGAAGGGACAAGATTCAAAATTACAGGCCCGTAACAAAATAAAGGATTCTACTGAATATAAAATTCAACCAAGTATATAGACAAAACACAACACTAATTTCTCCTCTGCAACTGTCCCACCAATGGCATCCACTTCAGTTGATTAAATGCAATAAAATAATAAACAGGCAATGTGGTTTGCAAGTAAAACATAAGATAGTAAGAGAGACAACACAAATACTGAATCATATAAAAAGAAGACTGCTGTGTATAAATTTAAACATTCTCCTTATTTTACTTTAAAACAAATGGCTAACCAAGACAGCAGTAAGAAGTCTTGTTCGTATTCTATTCTATGTATAGATGTATAGAAATAAAAGCAGCAATTAAAGGTTTCTTCACAACCAAACCTTCCTTGCATAACTCCACAAGGTAATTTCAGGCTTTCACAATTTGCAAACTAGCTTGTAGACACATTAAAAAATGGGAGGAAAAACACATCAAATTAAAGCTTTTATTCATATTCCAGTTAACAAATAGTTTTAGCCAACAAAAGCATGCACCATAATATGTCAAATTTTACCACTGATAATAATGTCAAATTTTATTAATAACAAAGAAATATATAAGATAAATTTTAAAAGACGTAGTACCTGCCAGAGCCAGCTTTAACCCTGTCTCTATGTCCGAGATACTCGGAACCAGAACCCCGGGGGAATCCAGGACATATATACTTGGTTTATGTGCTATCTGAAACATCAGGTCAAAGTCATAGTTTAATTATGGAACCACCAACTAAAAATAGAATCAGTTGACAGACCGATAATAAAACAAAATGTAGTAGAAAAATAGAATATGCACTGCTTTTCCTTCTACCTTTTCAATTGCAAATACTTTCTTCGTTTATATGCCAAATAATAAATACTTAAGCCAGTAATAAAAACTTTCAGGAATTAGGAATGGACGAGAATAATAATCTCTGAAAAATATCTTGACAAAACAAAAAATAAAAACTATTTCTGAAACAGTTAGCAGGTTTCCAATATTTTCAAGAAAGGGTAACCAGTATGTAGTACAATACAGAACTAAATATGCAGTACATAAGGACTTTGTAGGTATGATATTATTTTGATCGGTATACCTCACTAGTACAAATTTATTTTCCTCAAACAAAAAAAATGCGAATCATACATACTCCTGAAATTCCTAGATTTATTTACACTGGTATTTTTTAAAGAAATTCCTACTAAAATGGCAAGTTTCGTTAAGCTTTCATGTTTTGCGTGTGAGACAGAGAAAACAATTAATTGTGTTTTGGAACTGATTCAAGTCATTAGTTCATCTAATATTGGGACTCTTTCTACTTCTTCGATCACAAAAAACATGGGAAATACCACATTTTCTTTCATTTATCAACCAAAGGTTAAAACAATATTTCAAAAAGTTGTTTACCATCCCCTCTTCTTCCATGATCCCTGTTCACTTTTCTTACAGGAACCATGTTGCCCCTTGCAACAATTAGGAATGTTTACCCTATTGATCTAGATTGCAAAAGTACACAATTAGATAATAGTCGGAACATAAGATACTATAGGTGAGAACAAAACCATACTTCACTCCAAAATATGGATGCGTACTAAAAAACCAACCAATACAACAAGAATCCATGACTCAAATGAATGAAAACATTGTTATTAGACACATGAATCTATATTTGATTCATGTGATTCAATGACGGTCTGTTTCAATTTATTTTTGACGATAATCATCTTTTTTCTCAAGGAGCTTCCAAAAAACCCCAAAAAATAAAACCCTTAAAATATGCTATTCAAAAACGCACGCTCAAGGAAGAGCATTAATACATGAAACAGAACGAAGGAAGCATTGCCTCTAGCATAAACCTATGCTTTGATTCCAAAGAATCACAATGGAATCAAAAGAATTGTAGCTCTGCAGCACATAAAATAATGTGTTTGCACCGCGGAGGCAACAGAACTAGAAACTAGAGACAAGAAAACCAGTAATCATTTATATCATTTGCAGAAATTAACTTTTAAACCTAAGGCAACAACTAGAGAAAAACAGAGTACTCAGAATACTAATACTTAGTCACTTGAGGAATAAAGATCTGCTATCTTTTATTTCATTTGAAGTGGCTGCACCTGTGCAGCCTATATCAAAACAAAACCATAAGGTCCTCATTACATAAACTTCTCCATAAGTATTAATACGCAAAGAATAAAAACGACAAAATGAAGGCACAATCTACTTTTTGAGAAAGTTCAATAAGAGAGCAAATATAAAGTTAATTACATCTGTTGATTTTAACTTACACGAGAAGTTCGTTGTATCTTATCTTCTTATTGAATAAATTTATCTAAACAGGGCAAAATAGTATATTTTTTCACCATTATGACTTGAACATTAGGTTTAATTTTATGTTCATGTTAATGTTTGTTAACCAGACCTTAAATCCTGCTATGTCTTGAGTAACACCAGGTAGCGGACCCACAGCAGCACGCTTCATCTTCTCCTGCGCTATCGAAGAACACCACTTCAATTCCACAACAAACAAACAAAAAAACTCATCCAATTCATTCAAATCAATGGTTTCGCGAATTCGCGAAACTATTACCAGGAAATCGAGACTTTGCAATCTGATGAATAGAGTTAATCAAAGCAGACTTGCCAACGTTGGGAACACCGACCACCATCACAAGCAGCGTCGGTTCCCTGCAAATGACTTCTTTCAACTTGAACTCCACCAGCTCCAGAAGCTTCCTCACGGAACTCTGGCTGTGAGCATTTATTGGAATGCAATCCTGCTTGCACGTTTCGAAATAATGCGTCCATTTCTGCAGTAACAACACGCCGCGTGAATAACTTCACAGGTAAACGACAATGACAAGGATACTAATGACGGCGATGATGGTGATGATTTTACATGCATGATGTTAGGGTTGGCAAGGTCTTTTTTATTGAGTGCGACGACGCGTCGTTTTGCGGAGAGGTGTGGCTGGAGATCGGCGTTGGCGGAGGAGAGAGGAAGTCTGGCATCTCGGACTTCGATGACGAGGTCGGAGACTTTGAGACGGTGGCGGATGGCGCGCGTGGCGGCGGCCATGTGGCCAGGGAACCAGGTGATGGCTCCTCCGCCGGCGTTGAACGCCATGTCTCCTAAACCTAACCCTTTCTTAAGCAATTCCTTTAACCCTGACATTCTTCTCTGCTCTGCTCCTTCAGTCAACTTCGCAGTTGCAGTGGCAGCGCGAGAATTTCAGATGTTGAACCTGCTCAGGATCGGCGCAGTGATGTTGAGCCAACGGTTTTCGTTTGGGCTGAACCCAAGTCCGTTCCTATGGGCTGCTTCTTCCTGCACCTCCTTCTTTTTTTCTTCCTGCACCCCATCAATTATAATATTTTCATTTTATCCTTCATTAAAATATTGTTAACCTTGTTCGGCCAGTCCAATCCAATCCAATCATTGTTTGGCCTCAAGAAGTCAACCCGACTTTCGAGAGACTCAACTCATGTTTGTTAACCTTGTTTCAATGCACCTAGGAGAGAAAAATATACATTAATTTTCTACAAGCAATAGAAATTTTGATTATGGTGATATTTGTTTTCATTTCAAACCTACTGAAGATAATATACTGTTGGCCTAAATGAGAACCTTATCTAAATTGCACAAAAAATGTAAAAGAATTTAGTATAAATTTCATTTTGAATATTAAATTTTTTTAGCGTTAGAAAAATTCCATTCATAAACTAAGCTAAAAAATAAATAAAAAAACATAATTTTTACTTTTTAAAATATTAAAATCTTTAAAACATTAAATATTAGTGACTTTATGTATGAAGCTTTATATATTTTTTGTCCTTCCCTTTATATTAATTTGTCGAGGATTAAATATGCTTTTATAGTAAAAATTAAAATTAGTCCCTCTTAAAAAATTTGAATTTAATTAGTCTTTCATTTTTAGAGATGCGTAGGTTTAGTCCTTAAACAAAATTTTGTTAAGTTTACTTAACGTTTTAAACGTGTTTCTCAACTAATATTGAAGAGAAAATATGTCAAACTGTATAAATAAACTAAAATATTACAATGAAATGTGTTTGAAACGTCAGATAAAATAAAAATTTGGTTAAAATGACTAAATCTACGCATTTATAGAATTGACGGATTAAATTAATTGAAATTTTCGAAAAGAAACTAATTTCAATTTTCACTATAAATTGAAGGACAAAAACATATTTAACCCATCTATATATATTATATGGTTAAGACTAAAATATAAAATACTAATACATTAAAATTATAATATAAAATATCTTATGTCCATGCCGCGAGATATTTATTTAATGTAAATAATATTATATTTTAATACATATAAAAAAATCAAGGGTTGATATAAAACTAATTGGCATTACGATATATACTTCAAATATTTGTGTGGTATTCATTTATTTATTATTGATATGAAATCTGTTATAGTCCAGGATGGTGACATGAACTTAGTGGGCTGGACTAACAGACAAGTTTAAAAAAATAAATTTACTTTATCGATGAGTTTCTTAGTAGTTAGTGAGTTAAAATTGAACAACAGCATATCTCATTGTTAATGGTACACAACTACGCAATTACAACTAAAGACGAAGAACATTAACCTATAACAATGATGTTTGAAGCAACCAAGCATCTAACTCAGCATCATTCAATTAAGATTGTTGTGTATTCAAGGATGATAATATGACTCTTTCATACAAAATCAAAATCTCATTCTAGAAGTTAACTCAAGTTTTGCTCTGTACCCACTAAAATGAAGGTGCATCATCATGTTATCGATCTACTATCTTTTTCTATATTGTTCTTTATTTTTAAAGAATATATATACTTGACTTTAATGTTTCTCTAAAAAATTGTATTATACAAGATCTATAATAGATATGAGTTGTAAGACACTTATTATAAAAATAAAAATAAAAAATTATATATATAATTTCTTTTTTTTACTCAATTGTCTTCCAATTTTACTTTTCAATAACTACTTTTTCAAATTTAAATAATTATTAAAACAAAAAAAAAATCACTTTTATTTTTTTAATAACTATCAAAAGCATTATTTAATCAAAATACAAATACAATAAAATGCTAAAAAATTATAACATAGTAATAGAGACAACATAGTATATTTTAAATAGCAAACCAACTTTTATTTTTTGTCTAAATCCAACTTAACATATTATTGATAGAGTTAATTTAATTGCTATTTGATAAGGAAAAATAAAAGTTATCCAACTCAAACTATTTTAATGAGATTAGATGACAAGTTCAATAAATCTAACATATCCTATAAATAAAAATGATTGAAGTCTTCTTACACTACATCCTTGTAAAGATAACAAGCACACAAAAAAAATACAGAAAAATCCAGCCAAAAATCAAAATTCATTTTGTTATTATTATTTTTTTTATAAATTTTATATCAAATTGGTATATATTTTATGACAAATCTCTCTCTCATATATTCACTGGGAAATATTTACTAAATATTTCATGATAGAATCATATTAAATATTTTTTTATCAGAAATTAACACATGATATAGTCTAACTAAATTTAATAATGAATCAAATCAAAGATCAAAATTGTTAAAAAGGTAAGAACTTTCTCTTAGTTTTTTATCAAGTGATATCTTGGATCAAATGAATTAGACCATAGTAAAGCAATAAGACCTCTATTAGATCGTAGTTTTCTTTAGTTACACAAAAATTCAACCATGGTTCACAATTCATTCTATACTTGTGACCTATAATTTGCGTACTTGTACATCATTTAGAGACATTATATTAATTATCATTTCATAATGTCATACATATACTAATTCACAGTCATTAATTAATTCCCACAAATGATCATATTACAAGCTTTAAGAAAAACATGCAAAATACACCCAATATTTGAATAAACTAAATGAATATCAAAACTATTTAAATAAATCAAACTAATAATATTTAACACGGTTACTAAATGATATACTATGTTTGCTTACTTTGTTATATTGCATCACAATTAAAAAATAACTAATAAAGCATAAATCATATCGCGATAATTGTTAAAATTCATAATAAGTCTTACTTATCCAATCATGTTCAAATATAATTCATAACACAGATAAGAAGACAAACTACAAAAGAATAATATTTACTTAACTTAAAAATTCAAAAATTACAACAACTTCCACTAGAACTCACATGCTTGAATACTCTAAACAAAATTTCATCCATTAAGTGAATTTATCCAAAAATTATCACTTTTGTAAAACATTTCAAAAATCAAAATCCACGACCAATCATTTTACACCTTATAACATGTTTAAATTTCCCATTTAACTATTAAACACTTAAATGGACCAACATCAATTACTTAAAATATTGTTTCCAATACAATCTAACATTAATCACTTTCTAATACTATTAATAGTTATAACCATCATCCTCAATAATAACATTTCTCATAGCACACACATGCTTGTTTAATCAATTCAACAAAGGTACAAAAATCAATCTAAAACATCTCATCAAAATTTCTTCAAAATCCTAATGATTACCATATCTTTTAGGTTCAATCCCAACTAAAATGATAAACTTTCAATCATCATGCACCAACTTACTATGTTAAATGGTAAAATTTTCCATCAAACCCTTCACAACGAATATTATTCAACATTTTAGAATCATTTTTAACAAAGTCTTCACTTTGTAGTTTTATACATGCATCAACTTCAATATTTAACACCAACTCATCCAGAAAATTAACAATAATAGCATATTTTACCTACAAATGTAGCTACTCTCACAAAACTTCAACAATCATTAATTTGTATTCATCATCATACTCAATATATCAGTACAATCTTATATCAGTAAAGATTCATCTATGTTAATGAGACCATACATGCAAACAAGTATTGTTTTACCACAATGGTGCAATTTTACTTCCAAATTACCAAAAGGAACATATTTTAAAAATTCTACGGATATGAACACGTTGTGCCTACAAAGCATGACTTCATTGGAAAAAAGTTGTACATATATAACACAACTTATACAACTTTTAAGTGAGAAGAAAAATAGTATGGATCAAACATAACTTCATTTTTTCTTTTTAATAATTTGAACTTGAAGTTGTGTCATTGCACAACTCCATTTCAAATAAGATTACATTGAAGTCGTATTAATCTTGTATGTATTTTGTTCAAATTAAAAAAAAAAATCAATTAAAGTCATATTTGACCCACACAACTTTTCCTCTCACCCAAAAGTTGTGTAAGGTCAACATAACTTCAAACTTCTAAAAGTGAAGTTGTGTCATGCATGCATGACTTCTTTACTTCTCTATGTACATAAAATTTTTAAAACGTGTTATATCGTTAATTTACCTATAAAACTGCTCCATTATGATGAAATAATTAACATGCAAACACATGACTTAAATATGCAAATATTGTGTAATTAAATTAATAAATGACAAAAAAGAAACTTATTTCAAATAAAAAATAGATTAACAATTTTTATTTTCCTTTCTACTACTTTTATTAAGACGAACTCAAATTTTAAAAATTAAGCATGTACAAGCCACATAAGTTTAGAAAGAAGACACGAAAATTGATTTAAAGACAAAGTTTTTTATAAAATTTTCATATATAATAATTGATACTATATAATATACAATATTTATTTAATAAAATATTGCACTTGATGCTTAAAAGCATGTAAAATTTCATCATAATTAGAACAATACAAGCAAAATTGATTTCAAGACTACCGAACAATAAAACAATGTGTCAAAAAAATTTGTAATTGTAGTAAACATTCATTAAAAATTTGTTACATATAAACAAAGAGAAATGTCACCGTGAAATGTGTCAATATTAATAAAAAAACAATTGACTATAATAAAATATAGTATTATCGATGACTAAAATTCATCAATAATTTCAAAAATTCGATAAAATAAAGTTATTGATAACTTACGGTTAAAAAAATATATTGTTAAAATGTTCATTAATAAATTTCACCAACGATAAAAAATTCATTAATAATTATCTATCAATAATTATTGATGACCAAAATTTATCTGTAAATATTTGTTAGTAATTTCAGGTAGAATTTTTTCAATCGATAAAGTAAATATAGTGATTTGATATTCTTTTTCTTATTTCCATAGGTAAATTTCGTTAATAAATATTTTCATTTGATATTCTTCTTCTATGCTACTAGAGATGGCAAATAAACCCGTGCCCGTGGGTATCATCCGAACCCGTCCCCGTTTTGACGGGGAATCCCCGCTTTGACTGGGTATGGGTATGGGTATGGGTAATACCCGAAATTTTCAACTGGGGATGGGGATGGGGATGGGGATATATAT
>Ga0214542_1003224_pt1 | contig 33530 bp, 22 predicted proteins | sample CNSS1metaG_FD_160096 | JGI IMG/M metagenome (GOLD analysis project Ga0214542, IMG submission 160096) | Root nodule microbial communities from cowpea collected in UCLA plant growth center, Los Angeles, California, USA - CNSS1 | ecosystem: Host-associated > Plants > Roots > Nodule | place: USA...
AATAAACTGCCCTACATCCATCACCCGACCTGTCAGGATAGTGTATAAAATGGTGGCGCGTCCCTCCGTAAGATCAGACACATGGGAGCACGGGGAGATGTTGGCGTGCACAAATGCTGACCAGAAGCGGGCCAGGGGGTGAAGGGAACCTCTTTGAATCGTGCCCCTGTGAAATCCTTCACCCGCCAAGCGGAGTGCTTGGATAAACTCTCCAGGTGCCACACCCTCATCATCCAACACTGAAAATTGGCACTCCACATCATCAGCCAGCTGGGTGCCCAAAAACTCATTTATTGTGTCAGCATCAAAGGGCACTCTTTTCCCCACACATAGCTGAGAAAGGTGGGAGCTGCTGAAGTGAAAACCTTGGCATTAGCATAATATTCTTTCACCAAGGTTACACTAAAAGTGCTAGGGTAGCTACCCAGCCTTTCCCAACCACGCCTGATCAACTCCAGCTGAAATTCATTGACCTCCCCGGGTTTAAGAATCACTTTCCTCTCTGCCACAAATTTTCGTTGCATGACCACTTGGATGCAGTCCTCATTGTCCTTTATGAGGAAGTAGTGAGAGTGAATTCTCTCCTTTCGCTTTTGCCCTTTTGAAGGGTTGCCAACGGCGGTCTTCATTCTTTTAGGATTGGAGGAGGATGCCATCTGCAAAATGAGCATTGGTACAAAGAGGCAATTTAAATTAGCATTGGAGTGAGAGATTCAATCAAAAAGAGAGTTAATTGCATCTAAAGACTAAACTAGAATAACAAAATATCAAGTCATTTAGATGCAAAAATCATTGCAACATTGGTGCCTCACAACACATGCAACAATCACATGAAACTCAAAGAAAAAGGCAAAAACAGGGGCCACCGCCTGACCCCTCCAAAATGCGCGCCAGGCGCCAGCTTGCAGCAGTGAGCACTGCTAGGCGCTACCACCTGGCAGTAAAACAGACCAAAATGGCCACCGCCAGGCGGCACAAAACAGAACAACCATTGATTTTTGAAAAAAGCAGCACAGACAGCACAGAAACCATTATAATGGCACCACAAGAACAGAAAAACAAGAGCATGTATCACAAGTATCAACAGAAACAACGAGTAAATTAAAGCAAAGCAAACCCTAAGCTAATGAATCAACAAAGGAGTAACAACACAAAAATCAAAATGCTAAAATGAAGAGAGCACAAGAAAGCAATTTTACTTGAGTGGAGTGCCAGGGTGAGTGTTGCAAGAAGTGTTGGTTGGATGAGAGTGAAGAGTGGTTGGTGCGTGGAAAGGGCAAGGTTAAGTGGTTGGAGTCGCTGCGCCTGGCGGGAGTAAAGAGAGTGAGAAGGGCACGAGAATGGGGAGAAATTGAGGGTTAGGGTTTGGAGATTAGGGAAGGAATTGGGGATGAGAGAGTGAGATTGAGAGTTAGGGATTGGAATAAGGAGTGAGAACAAGGTAGCGGCGCCAAGCGGAATGGGATTTAGGGTAAAGGATTGGGCCAACCAGAAACAGATTTAAAAAGCCCAATCAGCTCGCGCAGGCGGTATACCAGTAAAATGCCACTGGACCTCTTTTTCTGGTATATCGCCAGGCGGGCGTTAGGGAGCCGCCAGGCGGCTGGCTTCTGCAGTGGTTCCAGGGGTCAATTTTTCAGATGGCGTCTGGCGGGAGGGAGTGAACCGCTAGGCGATTACTGCAGTCTTGGACTTTTTTATGTTTTTGGGTTATTGTTGGGTTGGCTTTGACTCTATTGTGCTCCCACCAACCTTTCACTCTTGCACACATACTTTTTCAAACTTTTTCAACTTCAAACCAAGCATTCACACTCAAGAAAAACATTTAATTCACTTAACAAATGCGCAACTTAATTTAAGACATGACTTTACTACACAAGCTATGCTACTACTATTCTCACAAACAATCAATTTTACACTACCACATTCTATGATGCTTAAATATTGAACTCAATTCAAAATGCAACAACAAGCACATGCTATCACATCCTAAAATTAACTATGCATGACAGCACTCAAAGTTATGTTACCACATGTTCACAGATGCAAATTTAACACAAAGTTCAACATCTCAGCAACACAACAATCATACTAACACAATTCACACATGCATACAAACATCATACTGAATTGAAAACGAAAATTAAAAACCAAAATGAGTTTAGAGCGTTGCGTTGCCTCCCAGGAAGCGCTTGTTTAACGTCACGAGCCTGACGGGTAAGGACTCTTAGGCTTCATTGAGGTGCATGACGGTGGTCATCCTCAAAACTTCACCACCCAAATAAGGCTTAAGCCTTTGGCCATTCACTACCCAACTCTTTTGTGAAGAAGGGTCTTCAATTTCAATTTCCCCATAAGCTTTCACCTCTTTGATGGTAAATGGGCTTGACCACTTGGATTTGAACTTCCCTAGAAATAATTTGAATCTTGAGTTGAACAATAGCACTTGTTGACCAGGTTTGAAATCTCTTTTCACCAACTTCCTATCATGATAGGCCTCACTTTCTCTTTGTAGCTCTTGGAGGACTCATAGACATTGAGTCGCATCTCTCCCAACTCATGAAGTTGTAACTTCCTCTTCTCCCCTGACAAGGATGGATCAAAATTCAAGAATTTCATGGCCCAATAGGCCTTGTGCTCCAACTCCACCAGGAGATGACAAGCCTTCCCATATACCAATTGGAATGGAGTCAACCCAATTGGAGTCTTGAATGCAGTCATGTAGGCCCACAGAGCATCGTCTAACTTGATAAACCAATCCTTTCTTGAGGAAGAAGTAGTCTTCTCAAGGATCCTCTTAATTTCTCTATTTGACACCTCTGCTTGTCCATTTGACTGAGGATGGTAGGGAGAGACAACTTTGTGTCTGACATTGTAGTGCTCCAAGACTTTCTTCAACTGAACGTTACAAAAGTGAGAACCTCCATCACTTATCAAGACTCTTGGGACACCAAATCTGGAGAATATCTTCTTCTTGAGAAACTTGATGACTGTCTTAGCATCATTGTGGGTGTGGCAACAGCTTCCACCCATTTGCTGACATAGTCCATAGCCAACAAGATATACTCCTTAGAAAATGAGGAAGGCAAGGGGCCAATGAAATCAATACCCCAGCAATCGAACACTTCAACCTCCAATATGTTCTGCAAAGGCATTTCATTCCTTCTGGAGATACTCCCTGTTCTTTGGCACTTGTCATAATGTTTCACATGTGCATGAGAATCCTTGAAAATGCTCGGCCAATAGAACCCAGATTGTTGAACCTTTGCAGTTGTTCTTTCTCCACTGTAGTGTCCTCCATAGGGTGAATTGTGGCAGTGCCACAAGATATCTCTTGCCTCCTCTTCAGACACACATCTCCTCAACAGATTGTCTGCCCCAATCTTGAAAAGGTGAGGATCATCCCACACATAGTATTTTGCTTCCCTAAACAGCTTCTGTTGCTGATGCCAACTCATATCCTCAGGAACAACTTGAGCAGCCTTAAAGTTTGCCATTTCTGCAAACCAAGGTCTGTTAGATACTAGGAGCAGCTTTTCATCAGGGAATTCTTCTAACACTTTCTGCTCCAGTGTGGTCACCTCTTCATTCACCAATCTTGATAGATGGTCTGCCACTTGATTTTCACAACCCTTTTTGTCTTTAATCTCAAGATCAAATTCCTGCAACAACAAAATCCACCTAATGAGTCTAGGTTTAGAATCAGGTTTAGTGAGCAAGTATTTGATTGCAGCATGATCAGTGTAAACCACTACTCTAGAACTAATGAGATAAGAACGAAATTTTTCTAAGGCATACACTATTGCTAGTAACTCCTTTTTAGTAGTTGCATAATTCACTTGATGTTCATTAAGGACTTTACTAGCATAGTGTATGGAATGAAAAATCTTATTCTTTCTTTGTCCCAAAACAGCCCCAATCGTATAATCACTTGCATCACACATAAGTTCAAAATCAAGTTCCCAATTAGGTGCAGTGATTATGGGTGCGGAGACTAGGCTGGTTTTCAAAAGATTGAAAGCATTTAAACATTCTGCATCCAAAGTAAAGGAAGTATCCTTATTGAGAAAGTTGCTCAATGGCTTGGCTATCTTGGAGAAATCCTTGATGAAGCGTCGGTAGAAACCCGCATGTCCAAGAAAGCTCTGAATTCCCTTCACATTTGTTGGTGGTGGGAGTTTCTCAATGACATCCACCTTTGCTTTGTACACTTCAATGCCCTTGGAAGATATTTTGTGGCTCAAGACAATCCCTTCGGTCACCATGAAATGGCATTTCTCCCAATTGAGAATGAGATTGGTTTCAACACATCTCTTGAGCACAATTTCCAAATTTTCCAAGCAAAGATCGAATGAACTTCCAAACACCGAGAAGTCATCCATGAAGACCTCTATGCACTTCTCCACAAGGTTGGAGAAAATAGCCAACATGCATCGTTGAAACGTGGCTGGTGCATTACAAAGCCCAAATGGCATCTTTCTGTAGGCATAGATACCAAAAGGGTAAGTGAAGGCGGTCTTCTCTTAGTCTTTAGGGTCCACCACAATCTGGTTATAACCAAAATAGCCATCCAAAAAGCAATAGAAAGCTTGACCCACCAAAATGTGGCCTTGTTCAGCTTTCTATATTCTATGCACATCCTCCAGCCGGTCACGGTTTGTGTGGGTATCAACTCATTCTTATCATTACGAACCACTATCATGCCGCCTTTCTTGAGAACCACTTGCACTGGACTCACCCATGCACTATCAGAGATTGGGTAGATATTTTCGGCATCTAGGAGTTTCAATACCTCATTTCTCACCTCCTCCTTCATCACAGGATTCAACCTTCTCTGAGGTTGTGCCACTGGCTTGAAATCCTCCTCCATGAAGATTCTATGCATGCAGTAGGAGGGACTGATTCCCTTTAGATAAGATATAGACCAACCAATGGCTCCTGAGTTGACTCTTAACACTTCAATCAACTTTTCTTCTTCTGATGGTGATAAGGAGTTACTGATAATCACAGGTTTGTTGGTACCCCCTTCAAGAAACACATACTTCAAATGTTGGGGCAACAACTTCAACTCCACTTTTGGCTTTGTGACTTCATTCTCACCCTTCAAATCTTCCATCTTCGCCTCATGAGGAGGGATTTTCAAAACATCAAGATTGGCTAAGCACTCATCAATCTCTTTCTCTTCCTCATCATTGAGAGTCTCAAATGCATCAATTAGAGCTTTCTCTAGAGGGGATGAGGAGTGTAGATCTTTCTTGGAGCTCATGAGCACTTCATCAAGCATATCAACTCTGAAGCATCCTCCAATATCTTTTGGGTGAGACATGGCTTCAAAGACATTGAAGTTCACTTCTTCATCTTGAACTCTCACTGTGAGTTTGCCATCATCAACATCAATTAGCACTCTTGCAGTCTTCATAAATGGCCTCCCCAATATGAGAGGAACTTCAACATCCTCCTCCATCTCCATTATAACAAAGTCCACTGGGAATAGGAACTTGTCAACTTTAACTAGCACATCCTCCACTACTCCGTGAGGGTACTTGATTGACCTATCCGCCAGTTGCAATGTCATTCGAGTGGGCTTGATTTCCAACTCCCCAATCTTCTTAAGCATAGAAAGAGGCATCAAGTTGATGCTAGCACCCAAATCAAGTAAGGCCTTCCCCACAGCTAGGCTCCCAATTGTGACTGGAAGTGTAAAGCTGCCAGGATCCTTAAACTTTGGAGGCAACATCTTCTGAATGATAGCACTGCATCCAGCCTCTAGTTCTATGGTTTCCTCTTCAATAAATCTTCTCTTCTTTGTGAGGATTTCCTTCATAAACTTTGCATAGGTTGGCATTTGCTCCAAGGCTTCTGAGAAGGGAATATTGATTTGAAGCCTCTTGAAAATGTCCAGAAACCTTGCAAATTGCCTTTCTTTGTCTTTCTTTGAAGGCTTGAGAGGATATGGGAGAATTTTCACTGGTGGTGGTTTTAATGCCACTTCCTTCTTTTTCTCATTTTCTCTATTTTCAATTTTATTCTCTTCCTCTTCTACAACAATTTCCTCATCTATCTCTTCCTCATCTTTTTCTTCTCCTTTATCATTGGGCTTGGCTTTAGCTTCATCACTTCCTTTAGCATTCAACCCCACTTCTTTACCACTTCTTGTGACCACCGCTTTGCATTGCTCTTTGGGATTGGCTTCGGTGTTGGCGGAAAATGAACTACTTTGTTGATTCGCCACTTGCTTGGCCAATTGCCCCACTTGCACCTCCAAGTTTTTAATTGAGGCATCGGTGTTCTTCTGATTCTGAATTGACATTTGCATGAATTGCTGCATCATGTCTTCAAGCTTAGATGTTCTATCAGATAAAGAGGAATGTTGATAAGTTTGTTGATGTGGGGGCCTATTGGAAGGTCCAACTTAGCCCATGTTTTGGTGAGGTCTCCATCTTTGATTATAGTTCCCTGATCGACCTTGGTTGCCCATATAACTAACTTCCTCATGAGATGTGCTTTGCATAGCACACTGCCCATTAGTATGGTTTCCTCCATATAACTCACAACTTTGCACTTGTTGGAGTTGAGCTATAGAGGCATTTTGAAGCTCTTGAGGAAGTTGTGACAGTTTCTTCATGAGGGTCTCCAACTGCTTTTGAGCCAATAGAGCATCTTGAGATTGAAGCTCTAGAATACCCTTCTTTTGAGAATGGGCTCTCTCAGTATAAGCTTCATTATCATTAGCTGCCATGTTCTCTATTAACTCATAAGCTTCCTCTGGCGTCTTCCACTTGATACTCCAACCGGCAGAGGCATCTAACATCAACTTTGACTGGGATTTAAGACCTGCCAAGAAAAGAGTAAGCTGTGTAGGATCAAACCCATGAATGAGAGTTTTCCTCAGTAGTCCCTTGAATTTATCCCATGCTTGGCCCAAGGACTCATCCATATCTTGTTGAAATGCCGAGATTTCCTGTTTTCCCTTATTAACCTTAGACTAGGGAAAATATTTTCTCAAGAACTTTGCAACCACATCATCCCAGTTAGTGAGGCTATTTTCAGGAAATGAATTCAGCCAGGCTTTTGCAGGTCCTGCTAGTGAGAACAGGAAGAGACTCAGTCGTATGGCTTCATCAGGAACTTGATGGATCTTCACAGTATTGCATATCTCTAAGAATGTGGCCAGATAAGTGTAAGGATTCTCATGAGACAGGTCATTGAACTGATTACTCTACACCAGATGAATAAGAGCTGGCTTCATCTCCATGTTAGTGGCATTGACGGTTGGCCTAGCAATACTGTTGAAGTTAATGTGGCCTGTGAACGCTGCATAGTCTTCCAAAGTGCGTCTTTCACGACCTCTACCATAACCATTAGGATTTTCAGCCATTTCTTCTTTTGAAAGAGAATCAAGATTTTGAGAAGTAGACGGAAGAGTGTCTGAAGTAGAAGAGTGATGGGCAACTTGTTGTGCTTGAGCTCGTCTTCTCCTTGTGGCACTATTGCTTCTGCGGGCAGTTTTCTCTATCTCAGGATCGGTAAGGAGTGGTTCTGAAGATGCAGTCCTCCTTGTACGGATCCTACCCTGCATAAACTATAAAGCAACAACAAAAGCAAGCTCGAACTACAAGTTAGCCCAAAATTAATGTGCGTATATAAGTAAACAAAAAAATTAAATATGCACAAAAGAATTTAAGTCTAAATAAGTCAAAAATCACACAAAAGTCTAGTATTAGACACGGGTCCCCGGCAACGGCGCCAAAAACTTGTTAAGACTTTGGCAAGTGTACCAAGTCGCACAAGTAGTAACCGGTAAGACCAGGATATCGTTTCCCAAGAGACTCGTGTATACTAAATATTTGTGTAATTAGTGACTACTTTAAACTAATGAATAAATTCATAATTTGGGTTTTTTTATTCAAGAAAGTAAATATTTCATAAATAAGTAAAATTGAACTTGGATATTTGAAGACTCTAGAAAATGGTAAAGATTAGAAATGCAATGGATTAATATTGTTGGTGTTATACTTCACCTACTTCACTCTCATGTATATTAAACAATAAAACTCTTCTCCATTAATTACTAATGTCAACCCACAAGTCTACTCAAACTCTAATCCCTTAGTTGAATGAGCCTAGGTTCCCTTATTTAGAGTCAATTCCTTGAATCCCTAAATAAACAAACCCGCTTTACAAATTAGGGTTTAAGACAACTAATGGGTCAAGTTCCATTCCTAGATACAAGTTCCATTAGGTATCTTGTTCCAATTCTAGGTTTCAAGAGATATTTTCCAATACCTAATGACCCAAATATCATGCAATGAATGGGTAAAACAAAGCAAGCTTTAAATAAGTAAACAAAGATACTAGAAATCAATGGAAGAAGCATATATATATTCAAACCATTCGAAAATACATGAAAGTTCAGTGGCTACATCTAACCCCAACAAAAATTGGTTTAGCTCTTCATTGTCATGGAGAGCTCAAGCTTATAAAATGGAAAATGGAAGAGAAAGAGATACAAAGAGGAAGATGGAGTTGTTTCCACAAGCCCTAGCACTCCTCCAAGCTCTCAAAGTCGCGTTGCTCGAGCTCCAAAATGTCCAAGATACGTTTCCCTAAGCGAAAACAGAAGAGAAAGGGTCACTTGACACATCAGCGAAAACTGGCGCCTGAAGGAAGTTTCTCACCGCCAGGCGCTAGCCATCAAACAGGGGGCAATTCTTCCAGCTACCACCCAGCGGTGTCCCAGTTCCGCCAGGCGGTGACCAACAGTGGCGCCTGGTTAGCGCTAGTCTGGCGCCTGGCGTTGACGGTGACTGCTGCCTAGCGCTCCCTTTGTGTCGCTAGGCGCTTCCTGTTGACATTTTTGCACTTCTCCTTGTTGTTCCGGGTTACTCATTTGTCTGGACTCTTGGAACAAAGCTTCCAATCTATAAATAGACACAAAAAATGGGGATTAGTGGTATATTTAGATCAATGTAACCCAAAATGTATTTATTTACAAAAGTAAGGTAAAATTGAGGATTAAGTAGGTTAAAAGCTTTGGAAGAGATTATTTTGCTAAACTCTTCTCCATTAATTGACGGTTTTGCCAGTCCACCAACACATGTTATCCTTGACCGATAACCCATATCGGACAAGGCTGGGGGACTGGTGTACCGTACCTAACCGAACTCAATCAAGTAAATAGTACACACGTCAAAACCACCTACCATCTAGTACCCGGGCACCACCAGCACAAGCCATCTAGGCAGGTAGCCGGCCGAAACCGACTACTTGCCTAGAAAGTTAACCAATATCAATACCCTATCTTCAATAGACCTCTAAGACCTGTTTTAGGACCAGGCCCACTCATGGCCCAAGCTGGGGCCCAAGCTGGGGCCCAAGCTGGGGCCCAAGACAAAACCCAGCCCATACAATAGTCAAACGTCATTAATGCTCTATAAATACACGTGGACCCCAGTAATTAAAGGTACGCATTCATTAATTGTTGATTAACTCCCTGAGAACTTTGACTTACTTGAGCTTCGGAGATTCTTCTGCAGGTAACCCCTCTTGGGTTCAAGCCGACATGTATCAAATGGGAAGAGGCCAACTGAAGAGATAGCGGACTACATGGTAAGGTGACACTTGTGCCTAACTTATCTTATTTGTTCTTCTGCAGGAACAGATAATGGTAAAAATTAACATTATCTCTAGAACTAGTGAGTTTCGCAAAAAGGTTGGGAAAATGGACGAATCGGACAATCCTAGTTTGAGATGTATCAAAGGATTGCTTGGTACTAGTTAAACTCGTGATTTCAAGTTAAGAAAATATGTGGTTCTAAGGACAAAGGAAAGAGATAACTACAAGTTAGAGGATTAGAAATGAAGATGGAGTGCTAGAATGAGTTTAGGGGTCGCAACAGTTGGAATTTAGAAGTAGGAGTAGCATTGTTATGGGCTTTGTTATCCAATGGCCCAAATTAATAAAGGAAGCATGGTGTATGTGGATAGATATGAATAAAGCTGACCAAGGGTGTTGATGTTTGGCAGTAGGCCAGGTATCACATGTGTTTAAGTCGATTTAATGGTGCTCCAAGGAAGGAATAAGGTGGTGTGAAGTGACAACTAACAAACTTTAGTTCAAGATCTAAGTTTATATGAGACTTTTGTAAAAACCTACAAGAGATAATGGAGAGCAAATGGAAAGTGAGTTAGTATATCAGATACAAATTGGTTGGTCGAACATAAAGGATCCTTCAAGCTTTAGGTTTGAAGTTGAGAAGTTACTTTAAGAGTAGTGGCTTGACCAAACTACATTATTTAACACCATATCACCTAGCATAGAGGCAATAATTCCAATTACTTATCGTATGGAGGTCGATCAGTCTTGTCAAGGTCATTTAGAACCGGAGGACACGTGACTCTACATGAGAGCTAGAGGAAGATATGAGAAAGTCATATTTGCATCTGCTTTTTGGTAAGTCTTAATTTTCGAGGTCTAAAATTTTTGTTGTTGGGGAGATTGTAAGACCCTTTTTTATTTTGTTCCCACTCAGCCATTTCCTCTTTTTCCCTCTCTCACTAAAACAATGCTCTCTCTCTTCTCCAACAGAGGCTTTGCTAGGGTTTGAGCAAGTTTCCCCTCCGATCTAGCTGAGCTCATTTTTCCTCCAACTTTATGGGTTTGTTACTGAAGTTGTGGTGCTCATATTTTCGGTCGCTGTTTCATTTGGCTAGCGTGTGTCCAGGTAAGGGAAGCTAGGGTTTTTTTATGTTTTCTTAGTATCTTCTTGTTTTCAGTTCAGTTTAAGCGAGATCAGTTTAGCTTAAGCGAGATTAGTTTAGCTTAAGCAAGATCAGTTTAGCTTAAGCGACATCAGTTTACCTTAAGCGAGATTAATTTAGCTTAAGTGAGATCAGTTTAGCTTAAGCGAGAACTTTTAGCTAAAGCGAGACATGTCTAGCTTAAGCGAGAATTTATAGGTTAAGCGAAAATTGCTGCAAACTTTAACTTGTGGATTGATTCAATTACTCTTAAAGGCATGAATTTGTAATTGTGTATGTTTCATATGATATGGACTTACTTGGTATGAAATGAAATAAGAATGGGTTGGTTGGTTGGTGGTGCATTGGCATGAGATGATAATGCTTGAGATGGCATGTGGAATGTTGTGCATAAAAGAGTTTAATAGGAAACTCTTGGTGATGGTGTGATCAGTGTATACCTTGATATAGGAGATGTCTAGAGTAAGGAAGGTATCTTGAACTCTACTAGCACAGGCACATACTTTCGTTAGAATTTTATATCAAGAGTATAATCCAGATATTTAAGTGAGAAGGTATTGCATTTGTTTGCTATCACATGGTTTAGGTGCTTACTGCTTTGTATGTTTATAACCTGATTTAACATTTACTTGCGCAATAATATGATTAAAAATCTTTTGCTCTAGCTTACCGTTTTTTGTTTGGTGTTTGTTTCTCTATTTGGCTTTTTCTTTTTGCGATGATCACCAAATCTTTAGTGTGGGCACATGTCGAAATTCCTAGTTATGACTTTCTTTTTAGCAACTTTTGAGACGTTGATGCCTATGAAGTTTCTTGCTCTGTGAGTGATCCTTTTGCCATTTGTTTTTCTCAATTCTTGTTCAAGGCATTTTGTGGTGCCTTTGGATATTCCTTTCACTATACTTTTTGTTGGTGCTATTAGTTATACAATAAACATGTGACATTTTATTTATTAGATTTATTTTACTAAATTGGAACGTTACAAATTACAATTTTAAGACTAATTTAAAATTAATTAATAATTAAAAATCAAGTTAAGTTTCAAACTTATTTGATAATTAAAAATTTTATATTAATTTTTAAAATTATTTATTGATTTACTTGATAATTAAAATTTTCAATAAACAAATAATCATTAAGAAAATTAAAACTTTCATAAAAAATATCCTTTTATCTAAAGAAATTACGTAATCATGATTTTTCATTAAAAATGAAAATATATGGGAATAAAGTCAATCATTCTCGAGTCCAAATAAATAATTTCATCAATCACTATAAAAATAATTGTTTTTAGTTGGGTTTATATTTGACATTTCCAGGGGTTTTAACCCCCACTAATGCGTCTACCCGGGGTTTGCATTTTCCTTGGAAGAAACGGCGTGGCTAATAGATTACCGGGGGTTTTTAACAACCATTGAAAAAGCACAACTTCTTGGGATTTTCAAAACCCTTGGCATTTTTAAAACCCCGCTACTGCTTGGGTTTTTAAAACCCTACTATTGCTCGGGGTTTACAAAACATCTGCTACTGCCTATAGGTTAAAAACCCCTAGTCTTATTTGTTTGTTTCGTATTTTTTAATAATATATAAATCGTGAAATAAAAGAAAATTATTATTAAAGACAAAAAAAATAGATTTTTTATATTTATAATTTGTGCATATAATGTTTATAAAAGAAAAAAAAAACTCTAAAATTTTTATATCAAATAATGTAAATGACAAAGCGTAAAATTTAAAATTAACAAGTCATTACAATGTTTTTTGTTTTAAATCAGAAAAATAGACATAATGTTTTTTGTTTCTTCATTACGAAGAATTCCTTGACCAAATTCTTTGTAGCTCAACAAGATTCATAACTTGTTCTGCAAACATCTATGAGAAGAGAGATTGTTTAAGGATAATTTTGTGTAATAATTACTTCAACGAAGAATAATCATGAGTTGTATTTGTAACAGCAAAATTCATCTTAGAATGAACATGGTGCATAATATTTATTTAAAAATACTCTTAGTTGTACCTATTATTCACATCACATCAACATAGTTCAGTTATCCCATAGTAAAAGGTCAAAAAAGAAGGTACCTGCAAAGAAACCTTGTTAATTTCAAATAGCTTCAAGTTCAAAAGTTAGTGGAGAAACTATGCATAAAAAGATTAAAAGTGATTAATATTGACAACCAATAGTATTTGGAATAAACAATGAGAGGTATAAATACAAAAGGTTAATATAACTAGAGAAAGCACAATTATGGAATAGTACAATGCATGCTATGTCATATTGGCTCGAAAAACAACAATAACGCCTAAAGTTTACCTTTAGATTCATTAAAATTACAATTGTCTAAATAATAAATCAATAACCAAATTATATCATATGTACATCATTAAGTTCAACTAATTTTGACCTTTAACCTTACACCCTTACAATATATATCTATGCATAACCCGGAGAAAACAAATATCATAAAGATTCCTATGATTGTTTTCTTTATTAGGTATTTGAATTTGGAAGATGTTTTAATTTCAAAAAAAGACACATATTTCACTAATATCATAGGAATATTTCACGTAGTTAAATTCCAAAAGTGTGTTTGGTGGATTAGATATTACAAGTTGCAAAATAACAAGTTCAATAGCACTAATGATAAAATGAGTAAAAAAAGTATAAAGTAAACTTGTTACATGTATGACAATTTATACTAATTACTTTCTTTACCTAGTGCAATTTATACTAATTAGTTGTTCGATTTCTGCTCCAAAATTTTTAGCTCAATGTTTTCAATTACTGTAGAGATTCCCTAGCACCCATTTACAACTAAAATCCTCTTAATCTATATCCATTAACTAGTAATTTATTTACGTATATATAAATATTTTAAGGTTATACATCGACTCATATATAATAGCATTACTTATCATCATTCATTGCAAAATATCACATGTTGCTGATATATATCATTATTGAAAATCCCCACACTAAAATTCACCACACTTTTTGTTTTATTTTGTAGACAATAATTATTTTCAATTACCTATTATTAGTTTAAATACATACATAGACCTTTCTGGTGTGGTGGAAGCTAACATGAAAGTTAAAACTCAAAAGGGACGAAAAAATTATACACGTTATACACACTGTGATGACGTTGAGATCCCTGAGCAATATTCTCCAAATGTAGAAAGTGGTTTCATGTAGCATTTATCATTTATGTATGCAAAAGGATAATGAACAACAATTACTTCTCAAGTCAAGATAATCAATTATTATCAAACTTGGAGTGGCATGTAGCATTTATCATTTATGTATGTGCATTCCCTACAGTTTGGACAGAGAGAAACATACTAGTTGAAATAGATAATATGCGGGCAACAACCTACAGGGTAGTCTTCTTCACTCAACCTATTGCACTCAACCAATGAAATAAATTAAGATATTCAAAATTTGAGCTACACTCTGTCACTGTTTCTGCATTTACCTAATCAGTTATCTTAACATTCATAATTTATATGGCCAATATATATTTAATATATATTTAGTAGAATCCATGAAGCATGGCAATAGTTTCTCACACAAGGATTGCCATTATAAATAATTATTTATTACACCATTCAACCAAGGCACATATTAACACTACAACAAGGGAAAATAAGAAGAATATTAAATAAAAAATAGTAAAGTTCTAATGAGAACATTAACAAAAGAATCTATTGCCTATGAAAAGCAAAAAATTTGAACGTTAAATCCAGGAGTGTAAATTAAAAACGAAATCCATAAGCAAATTATAAACTAAATCCAGAAGCAAAAAACAGAACTCATCTACTAGATAGCAATTCCAGTTCAAAGTACTTAAAATCTGAAAATAATTATTCAATAAACTCACCTTACGAGACCGTCTTCACAAAATCACCAATCAATCTTTAGCTTGAACAACCTTTACTAGTGTTCATAGAGGCTTTACATTTACAACTAATCAATCGACGGTTTTAGGAGAATGCTTTACCAAAAGTGTGATAATCTAACATTATAGCTCACCACTAACACTAGTAACGGAGAATAAAGAGGAGATGGTAGCTGGAAGCGCAAGTTTTTTCTTGGTGAGAGAGGTAAAATGAAATTGAATGAGACGAAAATTAAAGCATGATATTAAATCGAAAGAGTAGTGACACGAAATTGAAAGCAAGGAGACAAAATCGAAAGTAGGAGAACGATGTTTATTACCTTGAGCTTCAAACACACACACAATCGAAAGATGGATGACAAAACTGAAATCTTACGTTGAGCAAACACCGAGAGGTATGAGCCACATTTGCTTCATCTCCCTCCTAGACACTGAAATATGAAATCGGAGAGAAGAAATCAGATATGAAACCGTAGAGAAGATAATAGGCACGCGATGATGGAATGAGAGCGAACAAGAGCAAAGCCCTGAATATTAGGGTTTCTTCAAACACCTCTGTTATGTTTATAACTTAGTAGAGGTTATTATAACCCTAATTAACAAACCCCTACTTAAGGGATTGTTATTTAAATTACATTTGCTTTTCACAAGTTAATTGTATTAGAACAAATCTTAGGGTGTTGCTACCTTTTTTAAATTATTATGAACTCATTCTTGAAATATTACAAAATAATATAAATTGCTTTTTTTTCAAGCTAATAATAGTTTGTGTAACATCCATTTAATAACACAATAAAAGGGTAAGTTAATTTGCAAAAGAGATTTCATAACAAAACTTAAGCTAAAATCACAAGTTTCATTCATAAAGAAAAACATAAGTAAAGACCATACAAGACTCAATTATCTGAATACATGCATTGATGTCAAGTTTTGGCAACTTATACACTTGTAGTGGCCTTTACTACTATGTAGAACCATTACCAATGAGTTTCACCCTACCACACATAGGGTTAAAACCTATTTGTCTTAGCTTAAGGTAAAACTCCTAGACTAGGACCTCTTACTACTCTCACCACATACCTCATCCTCCTCTACATGAGTCTAGATGGTTATTAGAGTGTTAATATAACCTCCAATATTAAATCCTTATATAAATGCATACATTAAAGAATACTTGTCTAATCCACCTTGGATTTGAGCACATCATCTTTGAACAATTTCATATACTCAGATTAAATACAGTACAACATTTGACTATCCTCAAAACCATCACATAAATACACAATCTCATGAAATTGGAAAAGAAATATAGTGAAACTTTGCTCGTCTTGCCCAACTAAAGTCTTTATTCACCCAAAGTGTAGTACATGAAGGCTCACAAGCTCAACTTTACCACTAGAACAAATTTCACAATAAATTGTGCATTGAGCCCAACATGTGCCCAATGAGAGCACCATTTAAGCTCCTAGGAATTTATGTTCTAAAATTCGCCCAACGATAACTCACTTGCTCAACTGCTAAAAATCTCTAGAATTTGATTTCATTTTCGCCAAGCGGAGTACTTTTACTCGCCTAACAAGTTTAGTCGCCTCACACTACTTTCAGTAGTTTCTCCAACGACCAAATCTCGCCCAATGACTACAAGCCTCTGGAAAATGAATTATGCAAACTAGCTCAACAAGCATACCTTTCGCCTAACGTGTCTACATAATTCTAGAAACTAAAATCTGCAATTCAAGACAATTTGATAGCATAAAAAACTGAATTCAAACTTTCATACAAATATCAAGCATGTGAAATACAAATTCAAGCCCAATCACAATAGCAAACATAATTCATCATACCACAATTATCATAGAACATTAAACCACTATAAGTCATAAATGTACTTGCATGATAATCACTCTACACTTTACTTTGCAATTCAATACAATTACAACTTCACATTTTTGCATAAATTCTATCATCCAATACACTAGAAATTAACTACAAATTTCAACTCAAACAAGTTCTAATTAGATTTTCTTACTTGTGAAACAACCCAACCACTCTAAGATTGTCCAAACCACCTTCAGACCCACAAGATTTCTAATTATACCTAGGAACAACACAAAAGTGATCAGACCATACCAAGAGGATCATTGATCAAGAGAGAATTATATATAAATGACTCTAAAGATACATGTAGACAAAATAGACCGACATGCAAGATGAGAACAAATTGAACCTAGAAAAGAAGTAGAAAACCAATTTACTCAGGTGGATAAACTGGTCTGTTAGATTTGAAGAATTCGTCGCATGACTCCAAAGGTCTCAAATCTTTAAACATAAGAATAGAGAATGAGATAACCTAGAGAAAAGTGAGATATCTATAACAAAGTGATTTCTAAAGAGATGATATATTTTTAAATAATGAAATTTGTTTATGAACATTTTTGTTATACTAAAACATTTTAATATTAAAATAATCAAGTTTCAATACTTTAAAAAAAGGCTTAAATACCTTTTTCGTCCTCATTTTCGTAGTGTTTATTGCGGATGATCCTCATTTTCACCGAATGTTTAAAATGGTCCTCATTTTCGCAATTCGTATTTAATTTGGTCATTTTCTGTGATGTCGTTTAAATCAGTAACGTAGCATTGTACAAGTGGCTAATTAACATTAACTTTTCAATTTGGGGGAAATTTTGTAATTAGGTACTTCGAATTGTGCAATTAGGGCTTGAGCTTGATTGTAGGCGCGCTCTTCATCGTTGGAGGCGATTTCTTCATCTTCGACTTTCTTGAGCTCGGATTTGCAGAGGAAGCAGCTAATACTTGCGATTTGTTCGATTCATTTCAATTTTTCATTTAATCATCATCAACGAGGTAAGTGGTTTGGTCGTGGGTTTAGGGTTTTCTGGGTTGTGTTTGCGCATGGGTTAGGGTTTTCATAATTCTATTTTGGGGTTTATTTGTGGTTGGATTGTTGTGATGTTCTACATGTTTTATAAATTACTTGCATGATTTTGTGTAGTTTGTGTCTCTAGGTGGGGTTTGGTGGGGTATGATTTTAGTTGGTTTGTTTGTCGGTTATCGGTGCTGGTTATGGTCCCCATTACTTTATTTGTAATTGATTGTAGCAATGGTCCCCCACTGCATTAAAGTAAGCTTAATAATACATATTTTTTGTCTGTTGAATTTACTTTAGGGCAATGAGTGATGATAGGTTTGATGTTGTTGTCCACCACGGTGGTATTTTCGTACAAAATCATGGGTTGCATTATATGAATGGGGAAAAATCTCATGCGATTCGGATAGGTGGAGTTACTTTGAAGTTGTAAATGCAATTAAGGAGATTGGGTATGTTAACATTAAGGAGATGTGGTATGCTATCGAAAGAATGTTTCACCTATTGTTAGATGACAATGGTGCTATAAATATGGTTGTTAATCTTGTTAGGCGTTATGGTGAGGTACATTTGTTCGTGGTTCATGGTGTGGATGAAGCATAGATAGTAAATGGTGTTGATGAAGAAGAGGTAGGTAATAATGTGGATGCAGATATAATTTTATACCTTTGTGATGCACCAACTCTAGCTGAAGAGGTTGGGGAAATGGATCCTAAGGTTGGAGAAGTTGAAGTTCAAGGTGCAGATGAGGTTTATGAAGTGTAGGCTGAGGTTTGTGAAAAGCAGGTTCATGGTGAGGTTGGGGAAATGGAGGCTGATGGTTGTGAGGAGGACTGGGTTGGAGAAATGGATGGTCAGGTGGAAGGAATTTTTGTTTACTGTTTGTAAATATTAATAATCTAATCATTGCATAGGGATTAGTGCCTGCCATTCAGGACCTATTACCCACTGTTGAGCACAGGTTTTGCATGAGACATTTGTATGCAAATTTCAGAAAAAGATTCTCTGGCAAAAAATTAAAGATACTCATGTGGAAGGCTGCTAGGAGCACACACCCAGTAGCTTGGGAAAGAGTCATGTTAACAATTAAAGAGCTCAATATTATGCTTACAGATACCTTATTATTATACCTCCAATGTATCTCTATCTCTATAATATTTTTGTACAAATACCTAATTCATATGCATATCAATACTGACGCTATTATTGATGCAAGTTCTCGTCCAAATCTAGATTTAGTGGTCGAGCCATATGCGACACAATTGTCAACAATATGAGTGAAGCATTTAATAGTGTCATAGTGGATGCTAGAGGCAAACCCATAATCACCATGCTTAAGGAAATCAGAGTTTATTTAATGGAAAGGTGGGTCACCAAGAGAAAAAAGGAGTTAACCAAATATTGGATCCCAAGGTTAGGTTTTCGTCTTTTTTTAACACAATCAACTTATTCGTGTAATGATATTTGTACTGATTAACACATATTTGCAACTAGTTAGGAGAAAAGCTATTTGAAGTGAGGCACATATCCATGGTTGGAGAAAAGTATACAATCAATGTGGATGCTCAACATTACAGCTACAGGAAATAGCTTTTGACTGTTATCCCTTGCTGCCATGCTATTGCAGCAATGAATTTCATCAATGTCAATGCTGAGGACTTCATACCAATCTGGTTCAGGAGATCCACCTACGAAGAAATATATCAATACATCATTTTTCCAGTCAATGGTGAAGTCTTATGGGAAAGAACTCCCTACTCTGACGTCCATCCACCAAATAAGAGGATCTTACCAAGAAGACCCAAGAAAAAAGGAAGGTTGGAAGAATGGGAGTTGAGAAAGGAGAACACACAAAACAACAAAGGAGGTCACAGAAAAGATTGTAGCATATGCCGTCAGATTGCCCATAACAGGAACAATTGCCTAGATAAGCCTATGGATGAGCAAACTGCACCACCTGTTGAGACTACACCAAATGCCCAAACTGAACCATATGTTGACCATGCTAACCTTGCTGAGGGAACTGCAACACCTGCTGAGACTGCACCAGATACCCAAACTGAACCACATGCTGACCATGCTAACCCTGTTAAGAATGCACCAACTGCTGAAACTCCAACAACTCATCCACCAAGGAATGAAGTGGAGAGTCAAGCAGCACCACTACCCGCACCAAACAAACCATCTCAGCAGTTTAGGATGAAATTGCAGATTATGAGGAGGCCATGATTGCAACATCAAACGTCCTAATTATTTTTTGGATTTTCTTATGTAGAATTTCTTAACCTTATTATTGATGTACTACATTTTTGGAGGAGGCCATGTAGGCAATTATATGTATTTTGACCTTCCTTAACATTTGTTCAATTTCACTTTTGCTGAACATTGATGAACTGCATTTTGAAGAGGATGACTTAATGTTATGAATTTCACTTCTTCTAAACTTAGATCAATTTAATTTTTTTCAGGCTTAGATCAATATCACTTACTTCAATGCTCAGATTAAGATGTCATTTTTAACAGGTTGGGACTAATATCAACATAACCAAACTAATTCATTTCTTTATTTAACAATAGTACAAAACAGATTGCACTTTAAAAGATTACACAAAACAACAGTACGAAAAATACAAGAACACAAGTGAACCTATTACTAATTGCAGCCTCTTCTCAGCAACCTTCAATGACTTCTCCAAATCATTAATCTGCCTCCTTTGTATCATGATGATGACATCCCTTTCATCAACATCTTCTTCACACCACCATTTGAAAAAGTTGCAGCCCACATTATTAGAACCACCACCATGTAAATCAACAAACCAAAAATTAAAACCAATTTATTATTAACACAAAAATAAAAACAAATTGTACACTTAATCTCACCTATAATTGGGACAACACCAAAATTTTCTACCAATATTCTTTGGAGTTCTTGCCATCCTCAAAGCTGCCATCTCTTCGCAGCTACAAATAGGGGTTAATCTATTTCTCGTTGAACCATCAACATTGCACGAAGTGCTACAACACTGTTGCCTCCAACAATTACAACCAGAGGTAAAGGAAGAAGATTGGGACCGTGACATACCTATATAATAGGATTGCAGCAACACCAATTGGGAATGGAGGAAGAAGATTATTAAAACTCACCAACTGTCCAAACATTCCTTACCAAAACCCATGCTCACCTATTTATCTCCGAATATCTAATTACCACACTTGTATAGTACACGTAACACACCCAATGCAAATGCAATGTAATACAAATAGTGTCACTTGCACAGTGTTCTGTTACTCAATTAAACGACGTCACAAAAAATGACCAAATTAAACACGAATTGCAAAAATGATGACCATTTTAAATATTCGGTAAAAATGAGGACTATCTGCAACAAACACTATGAAAATAAGGACGAAAAATGTATTTAAGCCTAAAAAAATACTATCAAATTCCACAATACCATTTTCTAGGTCTCATTGTTGGAGTTAGCTACTTAAATTCATCTTTATTACTTTTTTTATCATTTAAAAAAACTGATATAAATAACTTTTAAATTAATAGGAACTGAATTAATAACTATAAATATTTATTATCAATTTGAAAATACAAAATCCTAAAATTTGATTCTCATATTAACTATAGTTTAATTTAATATATAAATTTGTTTATATATTATTCTATACAGATTAAAATCTCAGTCTCTAAAAAATTTCCCTGTTTTTGCGGTGGTGTATTTTTATTTTGGCACTTATCCGAGTTTGATACAGAGGCCAGGAAATCCTAAAATTATTTTTATTTACTTATTGTAAAGAAAAAAGTCACCATACAGTTTTATCTGCACTTATATATATATATATATATATATATATATATATATATATATATATATATATATATATATATATTTTACAAATATAATTAATTTTATTAATTTATAAAGCAACTATCGGACTCTTGTAATATAACTACAATATAATAAAATTTAGAGCTTTTTTTTATAAAATATATAATTAATTTTAGTATAAATTTAATAACATTATTTTATGTTAATAATTATTATAATAATAGTTCACTTCTTAAAACACTTTAAAAGAACATTTATTTATTTATTATTTATCCATTTTATATGTAAAATCTGAAAGATAACGAGGACACGTACCTCGAATTTTGGCGGTTGAGAAGCGTCTCCTTCATTTCTTACTTTCTTTTCTGTTTGTGTTGCTGAGAAACGAAGAAAGAGCGAAGCACTTAAGCAAGCAAAAGTGCGTTTCCGTTGTGTATTAGCGATGCCAGGTGGAGCCACCGTCTGCTCTGGTCACCGTTTTCTCTGCCTTGTTCCGCATTCAAGTCGTCCACGGCTGAGCAACCCGACTCGCTTACGGCCGGTTCCGGTTCAGCTCCGATCCATATTTGTGTCGAATGCCCATACCAAGCTATTCGGCTCCAAACTGAGTCTCATTCCCAGAGCTGTTGATTCTTCTACGGCACAATCTTCCGTTGTTTCGGACGATGGCTTCTCCGTTTCTAAGGTTGGTCTTTTCGTTCCTCGCTCGAACCGTTTTTCTTTCTCTTATCTTAATCAGTGAACCGAACCGCAGTAGACCGGTCTAGGTTTATGATGAGTTTGGAACAGCTTGTCTATTTACTGTTTATCTCTGCTAATTTTTGTGATACATGCCTATGCTCGCCAAATTGGATTAGTTTTGTTCATACGTGTAAATAAATGAATAAAGGAATCTTTTTATAAGCCTAATTATGCAATTTACATTTTCAAAAGTGTTATTTAAGATATCTTTTACTTGTTGAGTTATAAATTCACGGATAAACTAATTTCAGTTTTTTTTTTTTCGTGAAAAAATAACTTATTCATATTTAAGATATTTAAGCAACTAGATCTTGTTTATTTATTGTTCATTATATAAATAACTTGTTCAATTCTGTAAATGTTTTAAAGAGCTTATAAATAGAGGTAATGACATATTCATAGATAATTTATTCCTCTTCAGGACAAATTGACAAAATAACTTAAACTTGTAACAAAACAATTTAACCTTATTTCTCTTCACTTATAGAAATAACTTCTGCGTAAGTGCTTAGTTCAATGATAAGTACTTATTTAAGAAGCACTTAATCAAATACACTGTACACCCAAACAATGCCAAGTTTAAGATCTTTTATCCTGTGACAAAGAGTAATTACAAAAATGTTTAGTTATTTTTACTTCCTTTCCTATTTTCAAAGATTTATATGAATTAGAAAACATGTATGGAAAAGTAAGGAACAAAGTATAAATAATGTGTCATAGTTGTACGTATTTGTTAAAAACAAGAAAGAACAACAAAAAGGGATTTAATCAATTTCCCATTATGGATAAGGATTATGCGGTCATCTAGTTACTCTATAAGTTACTATTTGCTTTACCTAACAATCTTCTCTTTTTGTCAGTTTAACGATACCAGATGCATAATAAATGAACTATACTACATCTTGAGTGGAACCAATACAATTAGTAGTACATAGTTCACGAGACATGTGCAGGTCTCGGTATTTTGTGCTTTACTTTTTACATGAGTATTTTTTTGAAGCATTAACAGTAGTGTTTGGTTAGAGAATCAGAAAAAGAAGTATTGAATTATTGGTGATGTATACTATTCTGTGAATGGATTTATACAAATTCCAAGTGTGATCTCCTCCTATCTGTCTAATGACAAATTATATATGGCAGTGAATTGGTGGTTTGTCTGTAATATTTTCTTACTCTTTGAGGGACCTATTGTTTATTGTTGCTTGTTCTGGTTCATGTCACTCACCTCAGTTTTCTCATTCACTGCTATATATGATTATTCTTACCAGCAGCATAAAATTTTATAACTAGTCGGGGAGGGTTGTTTATTCTCAGGATATTGTTTAATTGTTGCAGGTTTCTTTTGGTGTGGTTGGTCTAGGCGTTGGACTTTCACTCTTGTCGTGAGTATTATTTTCTTTTTTCACCTTCTTCATTGATTTCATAAAATACATTAAGTGTTTTTGTTTATTGTGCTGGCCTTTTTGTTACACGCAGCTATGGTTTTGGGGCATATTTTAATCTTTTCCCTGGATCTGAATGGTCAGCTATAATGTTAACATATGGCTTTCCTCTTGCAATTATTGGAATGGCGCTCAAGGTGAAGAAAGTTTACCAATGTGAATAAATTTGGAAGATGAATGTTCATCGTAATAAAGTTGTGCAAAAAGAGTCATGTTAGGAGTTCCATTTCCTAACTTTCTTGTCATTGCTTCATAGTTTTTTTTGCATATTTGTGTTAGAGCATGCTCCTGTGATTCACATACTCTTCATATTCTTTATACTTTATCATTGGCCATCTCTCTTTTGCAGTATGCAGAACTCAAGCCAGTCCCGTGCATCACATATTCAGACGCTCAAAGCTTGCAGGAAAAATGTGCAACTCCAATTCTTAAACAGGTGACATCATCCTACATTCATACTAACTGCCCAACGTGGTGTCAAATCCAGAATGCCTAGCACCTTTCTTTTAAACTAGTTATCTAAGAGCAATCAAGATTAGGCAATCAAAGTTAGCACACTATGTCTTGTCCAGGTTCTAGTAATTTATATCAAGGATTAAAATTGTCAATTTTTATGGTATTTTTCTTTGATCCATTTTCTAATTGCTTGGGTGCAATAGTCATTTTTTATGTAAAATTATAGGCTCTACAATTTAATTGGTTGACATGCACAAGTGAAGTGATTTATAACCATTAAACTGGCATAAGTAAAGTGTGGATTAATTTGATGTTGCAAGATTTTAACCAAATTGTCCTATGGTTTTGGCCACTTCTAAACTTGTGTGAATTAAATAACTCCTTCAAGAGTTGTAATTTTGTGAAGTTAGGCAAACAACGTTCTGCTATGGTAATGTGACAATCCTTCATATTGACTCCAATGTGGTGTTTCATGAGAGAGCCAAACTCAATTCTCATTTTGTTAGGAAGAGATTGTTGTTCAATAAACTTTGTACTGAATTTGTTAGCTCCATTGACTAGCTTGCAAACATTCTAACCACGTCTTTAAGAGGACTTAGAATTCAATTTTATGTTCCAGTTTGCGGGGGACTTTTAAATGGTTGTTATTATTTGTACAACTGTATTAAAGTTGCTTCGTGGCTGTATTTAGCTTGAGCGTTAAGGGTCGTAGGTTATGGCCTCTTTCCTTTTATTGCTCTTGTTCTCAACTTTTCTATACACACATATATAAATGGAATACATCAGCTGAGGCAATACTCACCGATTTTTGCCATTCTTTAATTGAAGTGTTTTAAATACAAGACGTAACATGTGACAATCTTGTACTTTAACAGGTGAAGAGTGATGTCACCAGGTTTCGCTATGGAGATGAGCAACATTTGGACGAGGCATTGAAACGGATATTCCAGTACGGCCAAGTACGTTATTTGAATTAATAGAATTATCTTTTTGCTACGTACCTCTTCTGTATATTTTCTATTCCTCTATTTTCTTATTTTGAGGGGTTAAATGAAACATAATAGTCACATTTTTTCCTCTTCTCTACTTGTGTTTGAAATGAGAACCCACTTCCAAGCCTAATGTGGAAAAACCCAAGTCCCTCATTATTAGGAGAAAAGAAAATGTGAATTGAATGCCTGAGTTTTTACAAGTGATGAGGTTTGTTTACATCAACAATATATATACTATATAAGCTCATCTAACCGATGAAAACATATATTATGCAGAATAACGAGTTAGTTCATTCTGACGTCTTTCAGGAGACATATTTCCTATAATGCATGATTTTGATTACCCAAGATAATCACCAATGCTCGCCGTCAATCTGTCTGATAGATATCTGTCACGCCCAGATTGAATCTAATACTCTCATAGGTGTGCCTTGGAAAAGCTGTAGTTAAGATTTTGTAGTATGGCTGCGTGATGTATGTGATCAATCTTTATGATGCTATAATTAATCTTTTCCAATATGAAGTGTCGAAATTTTCCACATGCTTTGTTCTATCATGGTGGATTGGGTATTTTGCAATGCTAGTGGCAGCCAGTCTCATAGTGTAATATGTGGGAATCTTGCAAACATGATTCACACCATATTTTTCATCACAGCGACAACATTCTCCTTTTTTGAAGCTCTGTGTCAACCTTTTAAAGTTGTCTCTGTTGTGGCCATCACAGTTACCTCATTATTGCCCTTGCTTGCACCAAATTGAGAAAAATAATTTGTTTCTGCCAATAAATTGGGTGGTGCTGAATTACTTGCTGCCATTGATCTTGGAGGTGCGGTTATCCGTTCCTTTGTTCCTCTTTGAATAAGAAAATTCCTACTCCCTCCTGGGTCTCTCTAATCCCTTTTGTATCCTCTATTGCTGCATAATCCTCTTGTCTGACTAAGTTTGTGAATTCTGGTTTGGAAACTGGGGGCAAATCCCAGACTGCTGGAGAATTGCAGAATGTCCATTCTGCTTACAAATTAAATGGAAAAAAATTATATTAAATGGTCTCAACTCATTAAGACCATACTAGAAGGAAAACGTAAGGTCAGTCACTTGAATAATAATGCACTGGCTCTCATTTCCATCCACAAAACGATCTGTATGCCACCCTTTGCACTCTGATTCTTTCAAAAACACGTGAAACACCTCATTCATTTTCTCATAGGCCTGCAGCGGGGTACTGTTACTGAGCTCATGAGAGGACTTGTAAAATTGTACAGCATATGCAGCAACTAGCCACCCTCTCAATGCATCTTCACCAATAGCATCTTGCTCCAATACCATATCAATGCACCTATTATCACCATTTAAAAGAAACTGCTCCCGAGAGAATATTTGTTTTAATTCAAGAAGCTTTGATGGCTTAATTACATTGTGCAGAGCCCTACCCACTCCTTACGTTTCCAGCATCTTCTATTAGTTGCCGATGAAATAGCAACTCTTCTAACCTAAATTACTGATAGTTTATAGGAAAGTGTTATCTGGATGTTGTATCAACTGTAGAACCCACTTTATGTATTTATACCAATTTACAGAATCAAATACTTCTTGTGTATAAGCTGGAATCAATGATCCTAATTGGCTAATGTGTAACAAATCTCTAACAGCTAAAGACTAATTACATTCTATCATAAAGTAATCTATAATGACATCAAATTAGAATTTTTATTTTGCTTTTAGTAATGTCCAAGAAGAATGTTTCTTAATTTGAATTTGCAGAATGCTTTTATATATTATGTTTTATGAAATTTTATAATATTTAGACATGTATCTCACACATATCTGTTCTTATATATTTTACATACTGCATCTGATACATGTATCAAATTCATGTATCAAATAAGCCTTTATTGCATGTGGGACTTGATCTTTCTTCTTCTGCAGCCTGTAATATGTTCTTCAGTTTCAAGACATAATTTTATCTGCTTTTTGTTCCAGGGAGGAGGAATACCAAGGAGAAGTGCTCCTGTTCTACAATTGATTCGAGAAGAAGTATGCTTGTCAATTTACATTTATTCACCAATCAGTACTATTATTTAAGTCTCGTTATTTACATTTTTGTTCATATTACATACAACATCCTTTGCAAATACAGGAAAAGTAAATAATAGCATATATCTCGTTTTACTTTGAAAGACTTTTGTAGAACGTGTTAACTTATAGTACTAGTTCAGGTCTCTTACTCTACACATTCACTGCTGTCCATACCTCTATATTTAAAGAACTGCTTTAAATACAGCATGTTTCCTATTTTTATCAATCTATTACCATTTATCTAATTTAAAGTTTCATTCATGTTCTTTTGTCTGCCTTTGCTTCATTTGTTCTATCATTCTGTTTGTATATCATGGAGTCTTTTTTGAATCTTAAGCCGTTAACCTCCATCCTCGTCCCCCTACCCACATGGCCACCTCAGCACTCTAAGTACCCTTTCATAAGATTCATTTTGATTAAACTCAAGCACCCTTACCATGAAATTCAACTAAATTTCTTGTGTCTCAGTATTTCTGTTTGTTCGGAGTATAAAAGCTACGTGTACTTCTTTCATTAGTTCACTTTGAAATTTATTAATTTAAAGCCAAAATAGGATTTTTTAATTCTTTTCATTTCTACACATTTGGTGCTTGTACTAACTTTTCTATTAGCAACTCCATCTTTTATAGAACGTATATATTATTTTAAATGTTCAAGAACTTTCTATGAACAAGTACTGCCGATAGACAAGCTCTAGTCTCCAGCAGCTATTCTTTGTTCCAAGGTTGGGTCCCGTCAATATTGTTTTTTCATTTAAGTAGAATGGCCTATCTAAGCCACTTTGGTTGCTCAAGCTTTCGTCGTTTGTAAAAAACCTTCTGGTCTAATATCCTATAAATATTAGGTGATTCCATAAGTCATTTTAGTTGCTCAAGCTTTAGGTATTATTATTAAGCAACAAGCGTACTATTTATAGGATAGTTTTTTTCATTAGACTATTTTCACTCCCTTATTAATTCTGTCTCGTGATGTGGTTATATCTTAGGTCACAAAAGATGGTAAATACTGTCTGGTTTTGGTTTTTGAGGCCAAGGCTCTGCAGTTGTCAGATTTTGAACAAAGACAGGTATTCCGCTCTGTTTCCTGGAGTTATATTTTAATGATATAAATAGTGTATTAATTTTTTCGCATGTTCGTGATTCGTGAAGATGATGGGACTCTTTGAATCTTGGAGAGAGCATAGTTCTAGAAACTAGATAACTAGTGTGGTCTTTTCCTTGTAATTTATTTGGCAGGGAGGTCGAAGATTTTGAGAAAACTCAGAGAAGAGAAAATAAAAATAGAAGAATCAAAGAACAGAAATTCCAGAACCTACATCTCATTGCCCCAAATTAATTTGACCTGTAGGATTTAGAATTATATTTGTGATCTTCTTGAGAGCAGGTGCCTGTATTCTCTTAAAATTTATATATTTTAATACTATTAACAATGGAACTTATAATATTTTTCATATATTGATATTATTTGTTGCGTAATATTAGATATATACTATGTAAGCACCGTCGAGCTGGTAATTTTTAGCGGGGTAGTAGTAAGATAAACCGATCCCAACCTGAGATATCCAAAACGGACCAGTGGGAAATATTGGGTAAACCAGAAGATTTGGCTAGAGACAGATATAGTGATGGCTAGTTAAACATTCTATAACACGAAGAATAGTTATGAACCCTATAGTCATTTTTGCATGGGGTGATGAAGAAAGGGATCCAATTGATAAAATATTAAAAAAGAAACCTCAACTCTTTGGGGTTTATGCTGCACATTATTAACTCCAAAGTTGCATGGAAGTTAAAGCAATTCTCAAGAGATAAAATGTACTTTTCATTACAGGTTATCCCTATTCCAGTCATAACCATACCATATTATAGACCGACAGAAAGCTGTAATTTAACTTTGGCGTACTACTGCTGTTGGAATTTAATTAATCCATTTCATATTCTCTGCAATTCTTAAATCCTCTAGGGTTTTGAACTTTTGATATCAAAAGATTTTGTTTGCTAACTATTTCTCAATCTTCAATTGTTTAGGCCAAATTTGCTTCCTTCTTTGGGCCAGGAATTACAGCTGAAATTGGTGAGTGAAAATTCAAACTTTGCTTGTGTGCTAAATTGCTGGTAATTAAAATTAGTCTCCAAATGAGACTATAGTGTGCTAGTATTTAAAATTGCCAAACTGCTTGTCTGTTAATCTTCATTTGGTTGCTACAGTGGATCCATTTTAATTTCTAGTCTCTAAATGAGAAAATTGTAAATGTTAGTCCCTATACATACTTTGATCCAAGTCATTGACATTGTTATTAATGTGGATGAAAACGTTGGTCTTTACATTGCTATAAAACATTTTTGGAGTGTAAAACTGCAACAAAAATTCTGACTGTATAAACCTTCTACAGATAGTTTTCTATGTTTTTTATACCTTTTCAGAAAATTTTGTAAATGTGTTAGTAGCAGAAGCAACATTTAACCGTAGTAACAATAGGGACCAATACTTCTATTCATGTGTAGGTGCCAAAACTTTCAGTTTCTTGTATAAAGACCAAAACTAAATTAATTTTTTAATCTATTAAATTGCAAAGTGAGTGACAATGTGTAGAAAGAGGGAATGCATTCTGACATAATAAGTGGGTGCAGGTAAGGGAGAAAAAGACTTATATGAGGTTCGACTTATCTCCGATACAGACCCCAACGCTTTACCTTCATGAAGCTCTGGACCATTTGGTCCTCTTCCTTGTCACATGGTTTAGTCAATTACAGGACTTTGGTCCTGTACAATATGTAAAAATGTTATGTTCAAGAGTACTGAGATATTATTGTATCAAGTGTAAATTTTGACGTTTAAATAAAATAAAAATAGCAATTTGAAAGTGCCTAGTAAGTGAATATCACATTATTAATGCTGCATTACATCTGATAAAAACTTGGAAACTAGTTTGAAAATTGTTTGAAACATGGCACGTCAAATTACAAAGAAAATGTAAAATGTATTACACTTGCAATTTGATCAAAAAGTTAACTTAGGTTGTTCGATTTTGGCAATTTGGTAATGGCATTTTCTCCTCACAATCAGTAATTTTTTTCTCTCGCCCTATTATACCGATGTATTTATGTAATAACTAAAATAAACTATTAGTTAGAGAGGATGGGTTGAATAGAGTTTAAATATAACTTCTGAAATTTATGCAATTATGTCTATTAGATGTCGATAGAGCATTGTGTAATGTTTTATAAAGGAGTTTACAGATCATTTCAAAAAAGTGTTTTATGGTGGTTAAAAACACAAATACTCATGAAATGGAAAGAGAAAACGAATATTTTGTGTTTACCTTAACTTGAGTTATGTAACTTATAAATATTTTTACTTTCACGTGTGATTTACAATATATACTAAGGTCTTCCGGTTGAATTAAGTGTTTATCATTATTTTAAAAACGAAAATAGGTAATCAAGAAAAATCTTTTTATTTAAGAGTATAAAAGTCTAAGTGTTATTTTTCAATTACTTTAACATTATTACGAGACAAAAATTATGTCACTACAACAATCTTTACTAATTATATCTTTAAATCGATCTCTTTAATTGTAATTTGATTTACCTAATTTTTGTCACGCAATAATTAATAGTCTATAATAATATTCTTTTTAACAATTACTTTATTTAAAATCGAATTCGTGACATCGACTCTGATAGTAATTATTTAAAATTTAGTGATGTGGTCAACTTTTGATGTGAAGGAACTGTCCAAAAGTTTCAGGGAAAAAGAGAAACCATGGGAAGGCACATCTACACACACCCACACTAGTGAAATTAAATGTTTTAAGTGTCTTGGTAGAGGTCATGTTGCATCTCAACGCCCCACCAAAAACACCACGATCTTAAGTGGTGTTGACCACTATAGTAGCCTAGATGAGCAAGAAAGTGAGAGTGAGACTTCTAGTGAGAAGTTTAATGAAGAGTCTAAGGAAATTGTCTTTCCTTGTGAAAGAGACCTTCTAATTATTAGAAGACTGCTTAGCAACCAACCCATTTCAAAAGAGTCAACACAAAGAGAGAACATATTTCATACAAGATGTAAAATTGTAGAAAACATTTGTTCTCTCATTGTTGATAGTGGTTCATGTTGCAATTGTTGTAGTACAAGGTTGGTTGATAAGTTGGCTTTGACTATCATTCCCCATCCAAAATCTTATAAACTACATTGGCTTAATGAAAGTGGGGATTTACCAGTCCAACATCAAGTAAAGGTCAAGCTATCCATAGGGAAATATGAAGATAGTGTGTTATGTGATGTAGTACCTATGGAAGCTTGTCATGTTTTATTGAGAAGACCATGACAATTTGACAAGAAAACCATGCATAATGGTCTTACCAATGAAATCACCTTTGTAAGACCCGTGAAAATTAAATAACTAAATAATTAATTAATTAATAAATGCGGGTAGTGGGAGCCTTTAAGGCATTAATATTGATTGATGTGACATGGAGAAGTACTAGCTCAATTGGTTGGGAGTACTTTGATATTGAGAGAGGACTTGGTTCAAGTCCTATGTGTGCCAAATTGTGTGTTATTTAATTATTATTATTTTGACAATATGCTTGATCATGTTGATTGATAATATAATCATAGAATTATATTAGTCATCACGAAACATGAATTGGTTAAATGGTTGTGTATTGAATTGAACATCAAGGGCCGCCAGATATAGTGAAAAAAATATCCTGTTTGACCAACGTTGACTGCCCCTAACCAGAGTTGACTGGTTGACCAGTGCTAACTCTTTAACTGTCCAACGAGAGGTTGTCACGTGGTTTGGTGGTGGTTCCGTGAGTGGCCGTGGCAGCTGCAGGTTCCGCGAGTGTCGCTACAACAGTGGTTCCGATAATATGTTGAACGAAGATGATGGTGGCGAAGACAACACAGCGGAGCTTTGAGTTGGTCACTGTAAATCTCGCGAGCAGACCTGGTGCAACAATGGTGGGTCCGAACGTGTGCGAGAATGGTGTAGGCCTGATGATGCCGGCGTGATGCGAAGACGGAGGGGCTGTGTTTTTCGGTGGTGGAGCGACGGTGGTGGTTTCGGGATGAAGGAGAGGAAGAGGCGCGAGTGCAGGTGTGACGGTGGGGTTTCGCGTGATGGACGGCGGCTCACGCGCGAAGATGGAGAAGTGTTGGTGCAGGTGTTGCCGAAGATGCTGGACTGTTCCGGCGTGCTCGAATGGTGCGACCATGGGGATTCAGGCAGCGGGACGAGTGGAGAAGAAGGAGGCGCGACAGAGGCGCGATGAAGAAGACGCGGTGGCTGGTTCACGGTGGCGCGGGAGGTTCAGGTTCGAGTGTGGTGCGTGATGGTGGCCGCGGGACGCGCGGAGAAGACGAAGACGTCGCGGTCCACTGGTGCAGCAGCGATGACAGGGTTTCCGACGAGGGCGCGACAGGCGACGGCTTTCCGGCGTGGCCAGTGGTGGTCGGACGTGGTCGTGGCGGCTGCGGAGTGGGTTGGTGCGAAAGAGAGAGAAGATGGAGATTAGGATTAGGGTTTTGGTTGTGTGAAGGAGAGAGAAAGAGAGTAATGAGGTGGCATGTTTTGATTGGTGATTTGAGTTAGTGGAGGATTGATGATGTGGTAAACTGTGAGTGGCTATTTTTATTAATTAAATGATTGCCACATGGCGAAATATGATGGATTAGATCTTAAGTGACATTAGGGGTGCAGCTTAGTAAAAAGGAGGGGTGCAGAGCAGAAATTTAAAGTTAAATTACAAAAGGGGGTGTAAACCTGAAAACAGGGGATGCAGATAGCTCCAGAACTATTTTTTTTAGAAATAGATATTCCAATTGAAAAAAGGGGTGTAAACATGAGAATTGGGGGTGCATTTAGTACCTAAACTATTTCTCTCTAAAATTCCTATTTTTGGGACTTAATTTATGAATTAAAATATTCATTATTTACACTCTTAATGACCTAAATTAGATTATTGTTGCAATAGTAAACTCAATAATATCCAATAATATAGTATGCAACTAAATACAATTTTTAAGCGCGAAAATAATATTAAATTCCCAAAATTTAAGTATTGAATGTGAGCGAATATTAAATTCCCAAAATTTAAGTATTGAATGTGAGCGAAGGTTCGACTCATCATACCTTCCAAGCGGTTTGGAAGCAGGTAGCGCTTGGCGGTACGTGTCCCCCGCCAGTCGATTTTATTGAAGCAGTATCGGTGTGATTGTTGTGATATATAAACTATGCAATATTTATATATATGTGTGTAATATGTTAGCTCACCCTATCTGCTTGTGTTTGGCGATGATCGTGTACGCGGTACACGGGAGCAGATGTTATTGCAGGTGGATCTGGTGAGGCCTAGAGACGGAGCGGGGCTAGTTTTGGGAGAAGTTTTTATCAGAACTTTTATGAAGTTTTTTATGTTTTC
>Ga0214542_1003227_pt1 | contig 33513 bp, 17 predicted proteins | sample CNSS1metaG_FD_160096 | JGI IMG/M metagenome (GOLD analysis project Ga0214542, IMG submission 160096) | Root nodule microbial communities from cowpea collected in UCLA plant growth center, Los Angeles, California, USA - CNSS1 | ecosystem: Host-associated > Plants > Roots > Nodule | place: USA...
ATCCTTGCTCTCACTATCTCTCTCCCTTAATTACTCATTTAGTGGCTTATACGAATTTTTAATTAAAAATGATACAAGGTTAACCAGTTTGTTTAATCACCCTCTGTTTTCCAGCCCTTAAGTTGCCCCCCTCTTGGCTGCTAGGTTTCCAACCCTTCCACATTCATGCACCAGAAAATTTGGCAAAAAGAAAAGTAATTTAGTTCTCAACAAGGTTTGAACCCACTCTCATGCACATACCAAACCAAGGCCAAACCACTCAACCAACACATGTTTCATGATAATTCCTACAATTTTAAGAATTTACCATGACAACACACATTCAATATAAAACACACAAAAACACACAATTTAAATAACATCCAAGTGGCACACATAGGACTCGAACCCAAGTCCTCACACCCAATTAAAGTACTCTCAACCACTTGAGCTAGTACCTTTCCACGTCATAGCTCCTCGCATTTATTGCTTTAAATATTCTCATTATCCGTCCTAATTAAATAATTAATTAAATAACTATTTAATTTTCCCGGATCTTACAACTTGCATCAGCATCATCTGCTCACGTGTACCGCGTACACGATTATCGCCAAGCACACGTAGATAGGGTGAGCTTAACAGAATATACATATAAATATTTACATACATATATAAAACACACTTATTTTCATATATATCATGCAAACACCCTAAAGGAATTCCCCTATTGGATTTCATATCACATGGCCACAACCATGTTATTTGTGTTCTACATATTCTAGTGATTACTTCAAGATGACTTGCTGCCATACCTATCGGCCACAACCGATAGAGCACGTGCTGGAAATCATTGCTACAAATCACACACCGTAACGTAACGCCAGGTGGAGTTCCCAAATACGAACATAGTTCGTAACGTCTCAAGACTACCAAACTCGTCAGTCAACAACTGAAGAGGGCAATCTATATGGACCCATCCATACTGGCCACAACCAGCACACTCACACCGACAACACTCGCCAACCTAAGCCACAACTCAAGAGTTCCTCCTGTTCATCCGCCATCCCGAGCCACAACTGAAGAGATGCTATTCCGAGCGACAACTCAAGGAATACCATGTGCTTACCCCTATCCCGAGCCACAACTCAAGGGATACATTCCGAGCTCAACTCAAGGAACACCAGCAATCCCATTTTTGAAGCATCACCAAAAGCCTTGTAGATCACGCCTACAGAACAAACAACCCAAGGTTGCAGCAGCAAAATCGCCTAGCGGGGGACACGTACCGCTAGGCAATACCGACTTCCAGACCACTTGGCGGGGGACGTGTACCTCCAGGCGCCAAGCGCCTATGAACCATCAAGTACTGCAGCTACTGCTTGGCGGGACAGCCCACACCGCTAGGCGCACGCACTCTATAGACCATTGATCCTATAGCTATCGCCTGACGGAACATCCTTCACCGCTAGGCGCCTCACGTCATACAAAGCTCCTGAAATCAAAGTTGTCGCCTGGCGGATTTAACTCTGCCGCTAGGCGCCATACTAATACCTGTGCTGTACTGGTTTAAAGTTAGTCAGACCTTGTTTTATCCTTCATTCCATACTTCCAAGCTCTCGCTAATTCCTTACAACTTATGTGCATCACTCCTCAAGTGATTAACTCCCTATCCCAACTCCCACTTCCATTTAAGTACGACACCCCCAATATGCTAAAAATAGGCTTCTCTAGAGTTAACCTTGCTCATACTTACCATACTACAATTCACTCATTAGAAGTACCAGCTTTGTCTCTAAATTTTCCATTCACAGTTGCCTAAGGCCTACTAACACTTCTCTCATGAGTAGGAACCGTTGGAAAGATTAAGTCCTATTTTTTGAACCTTATTCACATAGCTCGACTAAACCCCAGAATTTGTACTCTACTGCATGCTATGTAATCCAAGTCTTATAGTAACTCATACCACCTCAATTCTGATTCCTTAACCTAATTTATACCTCCCTCCACTTTCTTTTGTCACTGCACCCATGAAATCTAAGTCTTAACCAATTACTGGAATTCATGCCTTGGACATTATTATGATCTGTTCAAAATATCAACCAAAACCCCTCGTTCCATTATGCCAAAACTAGAACAGAGTCCGACTCCACCTTGCATCCTACAACCACACAATCTCCAATGTCTGCGACAGCGCCTGGCGCCAAGCGGTGCAACCAAATCCTAGAAAAATCAGAATTTCTCCCTGCACCTATGAACATCCATACCTTCTTCCACATCACTTTGACCAATTCACTCAGGCTTACCAAGATTAGATGGGCTCTAATATTAATTTATCACAAAACCAATCAAAGTCAATCCAATTTACTATAGTTAACTCCTAAAAATCCAAGACTTTTCAATTATTCGAACCCTAATTCGTAACGTACCCAAAATCATCGACCCTCTCCAATTATCTCACAGTTTCACAAGATAGCCCAGAACCCAGAAAAACGTAAAAATGCATCAAACCAACGCGCGTCGCCCGACGGCTCAACCAATACCACCAGGCCCTTCATTCTAATAGCCTAGAATTGGGTAAACGCCATGTGTCGCCTGGCGGTCGGGAATGTGCCGCCAGGCGGTTCCTCTTCAAGAACCTAGAAAATAGACCAAGTGCATGTGCCGCCTGGCAGCTATGAACAGCCTGTCAGGTGGTTTCTGGAAATTTTCCAGAAACCCAAAATTTCAACCAGAAACGAAATATAGGCACATAATTCATATTAATCATTATACAGTTCAGGCTCATATATAAAATTTACGCGTAAACTCCCCTAACCTGGATCCTTTCGCTTAAAAGGTTGAACGACTCTTGATTCTTCCTTGTTTCCAATAGCCTCCCTTAATTCTCCTCAACTCAGCCTTAATGGTTCACTCACCACACTCTGATTTTTGTCTCCCTTAACCAATCCAGTAAAACCAGCCACAAAAACTCTCTCATTTTCCGTTAATTGTCCCCTAATTATTGTATTAATGTGAGTTTAATGTGGAAAAACGAAATTGACTTAAAGTATATGATAATTACCATTCAATTGCTCATTAAGGACTATTTTCCAGCCCCTCTTGGCTACTATGTCTGCTAGGGTTTACACCACCCTTGCATATTCAAGCCAAAACTAAGTTTGGCAAAAATAAAGTTTAATTTGTTCTAAGCAAGGTTTGAACCCACAACCACGCAAATGCCAAATAAATGCTAACCATTCAACATGATCAACATATATTTAAAAATAATAACAAATAAATAACACACAATTGGCATACACAAGACTTGGGCACAATTAAGTACTCTCAACCACTTGAGCTAGTACTTTTCCACGTCATATAAGTTAGAATTTAATGCCATAAAGGCTCCCACTACCTGTATTTATTAATTAATTATTTATTTAATTAATTAAATTTTGCGAGTCTTACAAATTCCTTCAAACATTTTTGAATTTTACCTCCATCTCTTGGTCTCTGATTTTGAGCTTGCCGCTATTAGCATCTATGATAACTTTGGTGGTTTTCATGAATGGTCTTCCAAGAATGAGAGGAACCTCAATATTTTCCTCCATAACGAGTATGACGAAATCCACTAGAAAAGTAAACTTGTCTACTTGCACAAGTATATCCTCAACAACTCTATTTGGGCATTTGATTGATCGATCCACGAGTAGTAAAGTTATCCTCGTTGGTTTGACTTCAAGGCCCTCAATTTTCTTGAGTATAGACATATTAACAATATGACCGTTGTAGCAAATAAATATTTGATGTTGGTATGTGGTGAATGATCATCTTCGAGTTAAACAGTTTAAATGAAATTTATTGATGTAATCTTTAAGATAATCTTCAAAAACTCTTCTTTGAGATTTTTTGTTTGTGAGACATCTTTGCTTAAGCCTTTGATCTTGTGTATTTTTGTCAAACTCAAAGAGTACTTCATATAGAAAGTATTAATATTATCTTCTCTCAAATGTTTCAAAATTCTCTACTTATAGAAACTTCACAAAATATAGCATGTCATTATGTTATAATAAATTCAAATATAGAACGTGAATATATCAGGATTGATCGTAATCTTAGTCATATTCTGAATAAAAGAATTTTTGTATATAAACTTAAAATGACAATTTAACATTTAAAGTAATTTCAATATTTAGTTTGCTTTACGTAATCCTTTGATTTAGATTTCATTTTATAAAATTATTTTAGTCATTATATCTTATTAATATAATCAAATAAGTATAGTAAACAAATTATAAGAGCAAGTAAAGCGATAAAAAAATTAACAAAATGCCTTAGACGAGGTCTTGTAGTTGTTTGATGGAAGTGTCTTATCCATCTTTTGATCAATTATCTTTTGTATAGTTTGATAAGATTACACCTGTATCGTTAGAGCTTTTCATATTGAATCTTTTGATCAGTGTAAGTACTAATTCTTCTTATATGTATATCGTCTAATGAATTGACCTTGTATTGTCTTATCTCCTATTGTCTAATGACTTTCAAGTTGTATCATTTGCTCAATGTAATAATAAAGTCATCTAGTCATGTAAAAATTTAACATGTAGGTTCATGAGCACATATTAGTTGATCATAGATAATTAATACATTAGAGTATAAACATTTTGGCATAAATATTTTATTTCCACATTTAAATATTGGTTAAATTACTCTTTTGGTCTCTCTATTTGTCATGAAATTTCAGTTTGGTCCTCAAGTTTTTCGTTGTCTCAATTTGATCATCATTTTCTTAAAAATGACTCAATTTGGTCTTCACCGTTAGTTTGACTAGACGGTGTTAAAGTCAACGCCACGTGTCAATTTCTGGTTTTTTTGAATATTTTTTGAAGTTTTTTGAATTTTTTTGAATTTTTTTGAATTTTTGAATTTTTTTTTTATTTTTTACACGTGTCTCTTCATAGTTGTGCCACGTGTCAAAGTGACTCAATTTAGTTCCTATATTTGTTTTTAGTTTCAATTTAGTCCCAATTTTTGTAAAACTGAAGCAGTATTGTCCTTCCTTAAATTGACACTAAATTTATTTTTTTATAAATTTTATGGTGATATTCTTATTAAAATTAGCGTTTTTATTAAATATTTCTATAAATATTTTAAATTAACTTTAAATTCTAAACAAAACATTAGACTTTGGTTTTGTTTTGAACTTGAAATTTAGTTCCTAAACTTATGTGTGACAAGTTATTTGATTTTTAATCTTCACAAAGTTTGTATAATATCATACACTTGATGCCTTTATATATGATGACAAAATTGTTAATTTTTTAAATTAAGTTTGGGGTTTAACTTTGTTTAATAATAAAAGTAAAAAAAAACTTATTTAAAAATATTTCTACAAATATTTAATAAAAACGTCAATTTTATTAAGAATATCATCATAAGTTGTATACAAAGATTAAATTGAGTGTCAGTCTAAGGAGGGACAATATTGCTTCATTTTTACAAAAATTATGACTAAATTGAAACTAAAAACAAATATAGGAAGCAAATTGAGTCATTTTGACACGTGGCACAACTGTGAAGAGACACGTGTAAAAACTAATAAAAAAATTTAAAAAAAATTCAAAAAAATTCAAAAATTCAAAAAAATTCAAAAAAATAAAAAAAAAAAAAAAACCAGAAATTGACGCGTGGCGTTGACTTTAACACAGTCTGGTCAAAGTTAATGGTGATGACCAAATTGAGTCATTTTTAAGAAAATGAGGACCAAATTGAGACAACGAGAAACTTGAGGACCAAACTGAAATTTCATGACAAATAGAGGGACCAAAAGAGTAATTTAACCTTAAATATTTGAGCAACCAAAACTAACTCAATTCTATTAAAAGACATTTTAGATATAATCGTTAGACGATAGATAATTGTATTCATCTAATTCTTTGTTATCATTTGATAAACAATAGTTTCTCAATTTGATGTCTTATATTTGTAAGACTAAAAATGTTAGTTGAATTACTACATATATCGTCATTATTATATTATATTGTATTGTTATTATCGAAACTAAAATAGAGCATTTGTTTAATGAGATGCTTTGTATCGTCCAAACATAATAAGACTACTTAGAGTTGTTAGTCTTAATTCTTTGTATCGTCTGGACTTAACATGATCTACTGCAACCTTAACATCACAAGTCAAACAATTGTGAGTTGGCTATGTAGGCATAGGTGAAATAATATTTATGTTGAAGTACAAGAAATTGCTATTATACTAGACTTTACATTTTGTTTTAGACATTTCTTGACTTATTCAAAAAAGATAATTAATGTATCCATTTTCTTGTTATTATTGTTGTGCTTTTTATTATGACCATATAAATAGTAAAGAGTATCACACATTATGTTAACTAATCATTATAGTAAATGTAATCAACCTTCTGATAATTTATAATATCACATAATAACAGGAAAAATGTGGTGTAAAAATATTGTGAAAGAACAAAAATACAACCTCCTAATTTCTTTTCTCCCAATAAGAAGAATCAATATGGAGAGGATATAGGTGTACAGCTGATGACGATGAAGCAGTCCATGGCCCATCTTTTGATGAACTATGATATGTATGTGTTTCATTGCTCTCATTTTCTTCCATTTGAGAATAATATTGTCTCATAGACTCTAGCTTCTTTTCATCCATTATTTCAGATGGATCTGAAATAAATTCTGGAATCACAATTTTTCCTTCAAGCATGCTAAGAACTGATGACATGGTAGGCCTAAGATTTGAAGTGGCATTTGTGCACAAAAGACCCACTCTTATCATCATCATAACCTCTTTTTCATCGAAATTTGAACCTAACCTTCTGTCAACAAGCTCCATCAGATTCCCTTTCTCTTTCAATAAATTTGCCTATTGAAAAAAAGCCAACATACGAAGCATGTGAAAATAAAATAAAAGGAAAAGATAAAGTACAAAAAAATATAAGAGGTCACAAGTTGAATGTAACACATGTAAAGTTATCATATTCAAAAGTTGAAGGACACGAAAAGTAACACAACATAAATATACTATGCAATAAATAATTGGATTCACACAAACAACCATAGAAAATAGAAGTTACCCAATCTAAAAGATTTAATGCTTCTTGCTTGGGTCGAGAGATGGTATTACTCTTTCCAGTTACAATTTCCAAGGCAACCACTCCAAAACTATAAACATCTGCTTTATCAGTTAAATAACCATGCATGGCATATTCTGGAGCCATATACCCACTGCATAATTGAAATCCATAATCATACCAAATTTCTTAAATCAAATAATGCTTAAAACTTGTAATTTGAATTATCATAATAATTATACCATGTAAGAAAATAATGCTTAAATGACATTTACATAAAAGAAAATATTTGGAAACTTCAATCCACTTACTAAGTCCCCGCAATTCTTGTGCTTATGTGAGTATTGTCCTCATCGTCAAGCTTTGCAAGACCAAAATCAGATATTTTTGGATTCAAGTCTTTGTCTAACAACACATTAGTAGCCTTTATGTCTCTATGAACAACTTTTAATCTTGATTCTTCATGTAGGAAAGCCAAGCCTCTAGCAATACCAACACAAATCTTATACCTGGTTGGCCAATCCAATTGCAAACTGGATTCTTCTTGTCCTACATAAATTAGACATTAAAATCATTTAGTCGTATAAATATTGAAAATATGTTACATTAAATTAAGGAAGTAGATTTGATGATTATGAAAACAAATACTTACTAAATAAAGCGCGTGCAAGGCTATTGTTTTCCAGATATTCGTATACCAACAACAATTGATCTCCCTCAACACAACAACCGTAAAGTTTAACAAGACAAGGGTGTTGCAAAGCTGAAATCAACCCTATTTCATTTATAAACTCACGGTTCCCTTGCTTAGACTTTGATGAAAGCATCTTAACTGCAATTATTGTGTCATCCGATAAAGTACCCTATAAATACAGAAAAGAATACACAATTTTCGTGACTTTTTTGTATTATGTAATAGATTATTTATAAAATTCAATAAATGAATCAAAATAGTTATGAGAAGTTATGTAATATATTGACCTTGTAGACCGGACCAAAGCCTCCTTCTCCAATCTTGTTAGCAATATCAAAGTTATTTGTTGCAACTTTGATTTGACGCATAGTAAACAAACCCACTTGCAAATTTAAATGCTTTAACTCTGTCCATAGAATACTGAAATTAGATGCCTCTTATTTTAAAAGTTTAATTACGATACACTGTTCTGACATTATAGATCATTGTTAAACCCTTGTTAAGGTAATAATTATGAAAGTCAATACATTTGTCATACATAATAGGTTGGGATTCGAAGATATAAAACTATTTTATGTTGTTAGTATACAATTATTTTCTCTTGTTTTAATTACCAAAAAATATACCAAATTGAAATAACATCTTTTATCCATTAAAAAAGTTATCCTACTAAATGACACAGTAAAGATTGGATTTTGTGATTATGTAGTGTATATTTGTTACATTGTCAGATAATTGAAAATCATGTTTACTATGAATTTTAAAATAATTATCATCAAAATGACCAAACTTACAATTCAATATTTTTTTATAACTACAATATAAAAGCATTTTATATGGTTGTGCATATACTATTTCCACGTAAAATATTTTTAGAGAAATGAAATGTAAAAATCTATTTTGAAATCAAAACAAACATATAGACCATTTATAGTTTGTGACTTTATTTTAGAGAATTACCTTTTGCCAATGAATTTCTTTTCCGAATATGAAGTCTCCAGCCAAATACAACAAGGATGACAAATACTATTGCAGAAATTGCTATCCCAATTATAACCGCTATAGCCATGCCACCTGAATCTGTTGTGGAAGTGTTTACTTATAATTGCGGAAGAGCAATACAAGCCATTTGATGCCTTAAATGTAAAATTGAAAGAACAAAGTGATAAAGACAAAGTAACTCACCACGAGTCACAGATATAGCTGATATAAGAGGTCCATATACTGATTTTTCTGGGATAGCAGTTGTTCCCTTTCCAGCCCAGTAAAAACGAATCTCTAAAGACTTATTACTAACAGTGGTTGAAAATTTTCTTTTTAAATTCTTTCCAACTCCTCCTGCTTCATTTGCAATATTGAAATCCTTCAATTCTAGCTTTCCCTACAATAGTTCGAATCCAAACATTAATGGATTTTGACGTCTATAGTTTTTATACAGTCTAAACTTTGAATAATTCTATGAGTGAAGTCAAATGCACTACTAGCCAATTCTATTTATGTTCTGTGACATTTTTGTAGGTTTAGCCAATTCTACTTTGTTGGCCATGATCAAAACATAATTAAATTAAGCATTTAGTACCTGAATATAAACATCAAATATTCGTCTTCCCAGACTGCGATATGTGTTATCATCAGTGAACATGATCTCTGCAAAATGCAGCAATACCGTGTAGTCTCCATTTTCCAGACACATTCCATAATAAGTCAAAGAAATAGGGGATACACGTGCAGTCTGATACAATGCAGAATCCGACATAGAAAGTGTATTTTTTGACTTCGCTGGATATATTCTTCTTCATTATTACCACCATCCAAGAAATGTCCGGTATTGCTAGAGGCCCAGTTTTCATGGTTCTTTTCAGATGTTGCTGGCCCTGATGGATCCGAGTCAGCATCATACACTATACCTTCACTATTCACTTGTTCACCACCACAATTTATATGGAAATAGCTAAAGGCTGTTACAAGAGAAAAAAAAAACGTTAGACTTATAGGAATGCAATACTAATTTTTATTTATTTGTGAAGTTTAAATGATATTGTAAAGTGTTGATTGTGTTTAGGAAAATGAGATCTTATTTCTTAGTTTATGTTTATAGAAGGGTGAATTGTATTTTCATGATAATAGAGAAGTTTCTTTTATTCTAATCAACATACTAAAAATAGGTTAAATTATACTTTTAGTTATACATCCGTTTATTGTTTTATTTGTTCTTCTTTTTTCTATATTTAATTCAATTTTATTATCTTCTAAATTTTTTGTTAGCTTATAATCGACTTTGTTGATAATTTTAATATAATAAATATTAAAAACGATTGTGATACAAAATATAAAAATTGGAAAAAATGAAATTTATTTGTGAAAAATGTTAAAAGTTTCTTTTTTTAATTTTCTCATATAGTTTCATAACTCCTAGCATTGATTGCGGAGTTGTATAATATATTCACATAAAATGATCTAAAATTTTGTAAGGAATTCCTAAATTTTATGATTTAAATCAACCATGCTAGAATTTTATCTGGGCAATTGAAAATTGTCGTTTTATTAATTATACACATTTAAACACATTCAAAGTCAATATTTTTTTTTGAAGAATTTTAGCAGTATTTATGTATTAATTATTCAAAAACAACATTTTATTATTATTATTATTATTATTATGAATATATATTATTAGAATGAAATAGTTCATTGTAGGAGATTCAAATACAAAATTTTTCATTCTATTATTAGTTGGAGGAAGATTAAGACCGGAATAAAAGGGTGAATTTTAAGATACTTCGTATGAGAACCTACAATATTAAAGTAAAAGCAATATTTTTCTTTATGAAAAAGTTCGAAGGGAAAGTACATCTTAAAATTAATTTGGAGGGTATTTCATTTCCATCTTTTAACATCAAGCAGAATGTCATGTTAATAGGAATTTTCAAGTGTGGAACTGTGAAAGTTGTAAAAGTTGAAGGCTAGATCATCAAGTGTTATCGGGAAACTTTAAAAAGGAACATTATGGATGCAATGAAAGAGTTTCATTCTCATGTATTTTGGTCCAAAGGTAGCCACACTTCATTTATATGCTAATATGATCAAAGGTTAAATGGCTAATATGGTGTACAATATTATTTCAAAAGTTTTTTTAAAAAGAGTGAAGAAGGTCGCTATAAAGTTATAGATATATCACAATTTGCTTTCATACGAGGGAATTTTTGGATAGCATACTAGTAGCAAACAAAGTGGTGGAGGAAGTAAGAAGAAAACTAAAGAAAGACCTCAGGCAAAGGGACCAACAACTAGGATTATGGCTCAAAGGATTCAATAAAACTGAGCCTTCACTAATCTCAATAACTATTGGTTACTCTCAACATCGATCAACTCTAGGGTATAATAAACTGAATATAGTAGAAATAAAGTAATTAGGTCAAATTGTATAGGATATTTGGAATTATATTTTGGCTAAGTGAACATAGTAGAAATAAGCAAGCATGTAATTGCATCCCAAACTTGTTCTTCTGGCTCTTTGGGATAGTCTTTCTACTTTGACTTTATTGAATGTTGGTCGAACAACTCGTCTTGGAAACTTTGACACTACTTCTACTCCATAAAAAGCCTTCTTCCAACCATAACTTTCGTCATCAACTCCCATTGCCATTAGTTGAAGTTGCATGACCTTGAATGAACTCCATCACAAAAGATCTTATATGACCTTGAAGGTTGATTATGAAAAAGTATACAACTTTGTGAGATGAGAGTTCTTTCTCTACATAACGGAGAAACTCAAATTTTATGACAAAGGGACATCTTTGATTAAAGGGTGCTTAAAGTCTTCAGCAATCTTAGTCCTTGCCAACTGTAGCCCAATAGAAGAATTTAAACCATATAAACATTGAGGGTAAGGGATTGTATTAATGTCTTTCCTATTCTTAATAGTAGCAAAAAGACTCATTGGATTAGTTAGGCAAGGTATGGGAAATAATGTTTTGCAAGGCGTCAATGTTGGAACTAGAGGGTTCAATATAGACCTATGTAACAATGTAGTTGTTAGGCAACGTCTATTGTTACCCTAAGTGGAGCTAAGTAAGAGAAGAAAAAAAAATCAAAGAACTTTCTTCATTCATTTATCCTAATTTCATTATAGAGAATGTAGTTTTCGACGGTTAGGCCATCGGTAATTACCGAAGGATTGATCTGTCGGTAATAACCGACGGTTTTTGCGAAGGACGAGTCCGCCGGTAAATACCGACGAATCTTAAGCATCCATCGGTAAATTGTTATCGACGATGCGTTAACTGAAGGATTTCTGGTCGTCGATAATACTAGTTTACCGACAAATTTGTGTCATTACGGACATATTACTGCCATCGATAAACACGATTTTCTTGTAGTGGTAGTACATTTTAGCCTAAAAGGTGGTTGATAAACGTTCAAAGAAATATTTCTAATGAAAATAAAAATCCTTCATCCAATTAGGCTTTTAAACCTTGTGTTTGGTGGGCTAGTGTGTCATAGGACCTATTTGGACTGGGCACAAGATGGCATAAGATTGCTTAAACCATTTGGTGTCACAGTATAAGCCGGCGAAAAAATGAGATAGCTAGACAAACGACTATTGGGTTAGTCCCAAAGTGACCATCGGTAAGGATTGAGTGGAACTTAGATAACAAGAGTAGCAAGCAAACATCTGCTTGGTCATATATGAATAGGCATCTCTTAAAATATAACGACCTATTAGAAAATTTCAATTGGTATTGCAAGTAACTCTATTGTTCTGTCTTGGAGACTAAGTCTTTACCCCCTATTGTGGAAATATAAAATTGGCAAAGGGTGTTGAATAATTGTGGAATTCATGAAGAGATGGAGACAAAAATGACGCCTTTGGAGTTGCAGAGAGGGCGTCTACAATGACGTTAGATCATCTAGCTTAGTAGAAAATATCAAATTGAAATTGTTGTAGTTTGGTTGTCCACTTATGTTGTTTTGGTGCTTGAATAGTTTGGGTTAAGAGTGACTTCAAGCTCTTATGATTTGTATAAATATGAAATTGATGTCCTAGTAAGTATTGTCTCTATTTCTTTATCGACAATGGAAAATATTTCTCAAACAAAGAGGGAAGAGCTTTGAAGAATACAAGTTGAATACCATATCGACTCAAAAGAGTACCAATGGTAACACTATAAGCATTTGTCTCTAAGACGAAGGGTTTGTCAAAATTAGTAAAAGAGTATGAAGTTTAGGCATTTGTTATTGCAATGTCGTAAAAGCTTTGGTTGCCTTTATAGAAAACGAAAAGTGATTAGAACGCAATAGATAAGTGAGAAGAGAGAAAGGTGAAATTTTGAACAAGAAAGGTCTGTAAAATGCGGTAAGGCCAAGAAATCCTCAAAGTCCTAAGAGTATGTGGTTCCCACCATTATAGGTAATTAATTGTAGCTACAACATCATCACACTAGAAAAATTGGAAAAATAACTAGTAAGAAGATAATAGGTTTAAAACGAAATCTAAGCATAGAACATGAGAATCAAAATAAGGGTTGCATAGGGAGTGTTGGTTAGACCAAAGGGCATGACTAAGAACTCATAGTGACCATCCAGTGTTCTAAAGGAAGTTTTGTGTCTGTCTTTGTGTGGTGGTGCGCAAATGGTAGATCCATCTTTGAGAAAATAGTATTTATGCTTAAGTCATCTAGTAGTTTATCACTGGTGGGAATGGGGAATCTATCTTTGACAATGACAAAATTGAGTGATTCATAATGAACACAAAAAAGTCATGTGCCATCTTTTCTTCACTATAAGATTAAGATTGGGGAAGAGAAAGGGATGGTGCTAAGGTTTATTATCCCATTTTGGAGCATTTCATGTATAACGAAAGAGATTGGAGGACATTTATGAGGGATGTGTTGGGTAAAAGGTTAATATGATGGTCATGGGCTCGGGGGTGGCAACTCACAAGGTTTGGCAAACACTATGTTATGGGAGGCTAAAAATAGATTGGATGGGGGTAGGAAGGGCAAGGAAAGTTTGGTCTTAGGCTAGGTGAGGTTGAAAATGTTATGGAAGCTACTTGTGTCAATTAAGATAGTAAATTAATGGTTGTTGTGGAGGGTGCCTTGAAAACGTAAGGTTTGAGCGGAATGTTGGCTTGTGAGGGCTTGGGGGGATAATTGGAAATGGAGAGGTGGGTTAGGTTCTAACGAAGTGGATTGTGATGGTTTAGCAACGAAATCATCATCAGTCGTCAAAACTAAAAACTTTGTATGAGGAGATTTATTATGGCTAAGGATAAACTTTTCATCACAATTGTAGCAGAGTTCGTGTGCATGACACGCTTGCAGCTAAGAGGTTGTCAACCATTTAATAGGAAATGTGGTAGGGAATAAGGTATAGGAGGCTATAATGTGGGGCTAAAGGGTAAGGGTGGTGGTGTTGGAGTGGGGGTAGGGGTGGTGGTGTTTGAGTAGGACAAATTCATTGGTTTAGCTTGGTAGTATGGGACACATGTTTTAGTATCCTTGGGCCTTGCTTTAATAATTTTGGCAAATGCAATTGCTTGGGAGATAGAGATAGGTTTGTGAATGGCCAACTTGTAGTGAATGTCAAGGATCCATCTTTAGAGAAAGTGATTAAGAATAACCTCATGTAGTAAACCCAAAATGCGATTACAAATTTTCTTAAAATTTGCTTGATAATGAGCAACAAATCCATACTAGTGTAGTTTGAAGAGTTCAACTTGGTGATTTCATAGGTAGATGGACCAAAGCATGTCTCAAGTAGGGATGGCAACGGGGCGGGGCAGGCACGAGTTTCGTTATCCCATACCCATCTCGTAAAAAAAATTCATCCCCATCCTCATACCCAAATCCAACGGGTTTCAAACTTTTGTCCCATCCCCATCCCCACCGGATAACGGGTATAATCTCGTACACATACCCATACCCATTTTCCTACTACTTCAATATTAATTTTAATTAATTTTTATAAAATAATAAAAAATTATGGTAAAGGAAACATAATATTATCAAATATTCAATATTAGAAGGATGGTTGTTTCTTCGATATCAAATACTTTAAAATAAATTATAATTGTTTACAATTTAGATTATAATACCAATTAAAATTTCATGAAAGCCAAAACCATTATTAAATTTGCGAATATTAATGAAATATAGTTGATAAAATTTAAAAAATTTTTTTTAAAAATATGAAAGGGAAAAAATATTCAAATTAAAATATATTTTAAATGTTTGTTTACTTCAATCTTTTAAATTCTAATCAATCTCTTTTTTATACATTAACCAAAGTTATAATACATCATTCAATCAAAATGATACAAAGAACAAATAATAATCATAATAAAAGTTTTAAAAAATTATAATTGTTTACATTTTAGATTATAATACCAAATAAAATTTCATGAGAACCAACACATTTATTAAATTTACAAACATTAATGAAACCTAGCTGATAAAATTTAAAAATATTTTTTTAAAAAATATAAAAGGAAAACAAATATTCAAATTAAAATATATTTTAAATGTTTGTTTACTTCGATCTTTTAAATTCTAATGCATCTTTTTTTTATACACTAATAAAAGTTATAATACATCATTTGATCAAAATGATATAAAGAACAAATAATAATCATAATAAAAGTTTAAAATAAATTATAATTGTTTACATTTTAGATTATAATACCAAATAAAATTTCACGAGAACCAACACATTTATTAAATTTGCAAACATTAATGAAACCTAGTTGATAAAATTTAAAACTACTTTTTAAAAAATATAAAGGAAAACAAATATTCAAATTAAAATATATTTTAAATAGTTGTTTACAAGATCAAAATTTTATCCATTAACAGATGGAGCTTCCATTACAACTAGATCTAGAGGGAAATTATGAGCATTGCCTTCATGCATTACTTCCATACCAAGGTTAGCTCGGTTAATAATATCAGCCCAGGTATTTCAATCTTTTAAATTCTAATGAATCTCTTTTTTATGAACTATTAAAAGTTATAATACATTACTTAATCAAAATGATACAAAGAACAAATAATAATCATAATAATAAAATTTTAACATTGATATTGTATCTTTTGAACTTCAATTATGTTGGATAGTGATAAAAAAATATTCATGACAATTACATTAAATTTTTATATTGTAGTAAATAAAAATTATTTAAACAATTATAGTGAAAAAAATACAATATGATTGATAATGAGTTAGAAAATAAAAATTAATTAGATAAAATATATCAAAATAGTATTCTACATAATGAAAATAAACAACAAATAAAAATATTAAAAAATTAACAAATGTTTACAAACAATTTGAGAGACTATTGAAAGAAATCGCACAAAGGAAAACAAATGTATAATTAAGGGTATGATAAGTTGAAAAATATCTCAGAGATGTAAGAAAACTTTTCAAATATTAACATATATACTCAATGGTTGAGAAATAACAAAAATTGTTTTAGCGAAACAAAAGAGTTTTTCAAATGAAACAAAAACTAATAATAATAAGTAAAGAATTTTTTTTATATTACCTAGTAAACGAAAGGTTTGTGCTATTAAATACTTAAATTGAAAGTATTAAACATTCTCATGTGAAAGAAAAATATATAATAAATAAATATATTAAAAAATAATAAAAATATTCAAATGTGAGACATAAATTTTTTTTTATTGACATACATTTTTTTAACAGAATTATATAAAAGTTATGATAAGTTGAAAAATACCCAAGGGGACGGTTTTATTTTCCATCTCTAGTCTCAAGAGTTATGGTGAATGACTACCATGTTGTGAATTGGGAGTTGTGATGCATCTATTTATACCAACTCAAAGCATCTCCTTTCATGTAGAATGAACAGGTGTAAAGGCGTAATTGAGGAGGGAATTGGTATAAGGAAAATGTTGCTTTTGCTTGGAAATACCAGTCTATAGGTTATGAGTTATCAAAAAGAGCTAGTTGCAATTTAGAGGGCCAAAAAGTTTAAGGTGCACTATGAGTGTGTGACGATGTGAAGGATATAGTTGTATAAATGTACGAAGTGTGTGCATATATGGTGGGTAAGGTCTAGGAGGTGGTGAAGTGAAAGATGTGTTAGTGGAGTGTCAGAAAGGTATATATGTAGTGGAAATGCAATGTAGTGGTGGGGGTGGTGCAAGAGAGTTAGAGACCAGGATTAACAGGGGTGAAAGCATGTGTTTGGGGGAAGCTTGATAAGATCTGGTAGAAACTGGGATGATTATAGCTAGGGAAGAAGGGATGGAATCTTTGGATTGACACAACTAAAAGTGGGCATGAGTAACCAATAAAGTTCAAAAAGCTTCCTTCTCGGTTGGGATGGGTGGCTTTGTCGTATAGTCTACATAAAATCCATTTAAATATCTTAGGGATAGGATGTGTACAATCTAGAACTAGAACATTTAACCCCTCATTTGAATCATAATGAGCCAAACAAAAAGATATCTTTATTAACAAACAAGTCTTTATGGATAAAAACTTTATATGTTAAGACACTGTAATTTACAATGAGCAGTACATGGTCCTTTTATAGGTTCTTTGACATGGCCTTTTAACTACATTCAATAAATTATGACTAGTACCAAGACCACAATAAATGAACTATATTGCATGCCACAATCATTACTAGATGTACTTTTGAACTTTGCACAAATTCTCCACTTGCTTGTGCTCGACCCCTAAGCTGCATCCCATCATCAATAATACCACTTCATCTTCAACTTCTTCGACGAGATTGATTGTCTCTTCTCTTTCATTTTGTGATCGATAATCTTTTGCAAAATGTCTGACCTTACCGCAACTATAGCATTGATTTGCACTCCTTTGCATAATGGCTATACTTTCCACATCTAAAGCACTCAACTCCTGAGATGCTTGACCAACCTCCTCAGCCTCTACCACGACCAATACCTTGTCCTTGGCCATTCTAGTTTTGTTGACCGACTTGCTCTTTACCTCTTTCAAATCCTCATCTACCTCTACCACCATGACCTTGAGTGTTTTGAGTATAAGGAACCTTCTTCTACTTAATGGTTGCCTTTGCTTGAAGTGCTTGATCGAGAGACTCCTCCTTCTTCTTACTTCTCTGTTGCTCATGCGCCTTAAATGACTCGACAAGCTCTTCCATCGAGAGCACCGACAAGTCCTTAGACTCCATGATTGCACAAACAATATTCTTAAAGGCGTCAGTTAACGACCTTAAGATTTTCTCCACCACTCGGGAAGTGCTCAGCATCTCTTCATACCTTTTGAGTTGATTCACCACGATCTCACACGAGAGATGTACTCGCCAACCCCTTTGGCCTCTTTCATCCTCATGTTCTCAAGCTCGCTTCTAAGAGTTTGAAGCTTGACTTACTTGACACGATTACCCCTTTTGTATGCCTTTCCCATTATATCTCATGCTTCTTTGGAAGATTTAACATTTGCTATCTTCTCAATGTCGGACTCATCAACATCTCAGTACAACACGTACAAAGTCATTTTGTCCTTTATCCGCATTGCTCTCAACGTAGAAAGATGGTCAAACGTCTGTTCTTCAATATCCTCTAGTTCTTGGTGCTCATTTTCGATCACATCTGATACTTCTTGAAATCAAGTAGGGTCTTCATCTACAAACTCCAGTTGTCATAGCTGACACCTTTTGATAACTTAGGCAGGAGCATGCTTTTAGCTAAGTTGGTCATCTCAATCAAAACTCTCTAACAATCAAACACTCTCTCTAAAGCGATCAGACACTCAAGCTCTCAAGCTCTGATGCCAATTAGTTGACAAACAAGTTTTTATGGATAAACACTTTTGTATATTAAAACTTGCTGTAATTTACAATGAACAATACATGTTCCTTTTATAGGCCCTTATACATGGTCCTTTAACTACATTCAATAGACTATAACTACTACCAAGACCACAATAAATGAACTCTATTGCATGTCACAATCATTACTAGATGCACTCGGACCTTTACTCTTTCCTAAGACATTTTATTCTACCAACACTATTAAATATAACAACCCACATTTAAGTTTACCAAGCAATGTCACCTAGTATATCAAGGATTGCATGTTGTTCACAGTGTGGGATACTAGGCATAGTAGCAAAAAGAGTGGTATGCATGGTATTTGTTGTTTGATGTACATGTTCAAATGAAAGGCTTTTGTGAAAGGAGAAAGGAGTCAAGGTAGAGGTAATGCATATCATATGGTGCTCTATGTCTCCTAAACCAAGTTTCAAATGTTGTTAATGGCTATAGCATTAGACTGGGAATGTTTTTTGTGTAGAGGAACTAACATAGTAGCTGAATTATATGGTCATGGTTGCAATGCGTTGTCACAAAGATTGTCAACAACAAAATTGCTATATGTTTCTGCTATAAATGGTTTTCTCTTAAGCTCCTAGTAAAAGTTACAAATTTGCGTTGGAGTTATGGATTGTAACTTAGGATAGAGTTGCATTAATTTTTGTTAAAGGCTATGTTGTAGAAGTTAGCATGAACCTAATGTTTTTAAAATGCTAATATTATTAATAGCTTTGACTTTATAATGTTTTTTCGATAATGTGTAGTGTTTTGCATATATTGTCATATATTTATTTATAAATTATATATTCGTTGCCGACAAAAAACCATAAAACATGCTTGGAGGGCGATGATTCTCGCCTATGTTTAACAACTTAGTTTGAAAGAATTACTCATACTTACTTCTCGGACAGTTTCCTCCAGGCAGACAAGTAATAGGTGCCCTGTAGAAATATTAAAAGGAGACCAAAAACAGGTTAGTAGAAACATTGAACCACAAACCTTAAGCCACTTTCAAATAGATTTATTAAAAGAAATCCATTTTTTTTTTCTAAACATGAACTGGATTTTAATCTCAAACCAACTTTAATGTTTCTAAACACCCAAATAGTAAGCTTTACACATAAAGAAAAGGGAATAATATATATATTCCTATATATTACCCTTGGCTCTTTGGGAAGCTCCAAAACAAGTTCCTGTAGCATAAAAGATATCATTAATACTAATATGAATATCTTGATAAATTTAGAAATAAAATAAATAAAATATTTCAGTTCTTACATTTTCCCTTCGGTCTCTTGGCATGCTTCGGAGTTTTTATAGGTAAAATTGTTGTATGAAAGATCTCTATCAATACATGTAAAAAGGAATTCAGAAACTAAGAAAAAACGAATCGGAGTCCCGAGAAAAAAAATTATTGTTTCAATCCAGGATGAAAGCATCTAGGTATAAAATATCACTTTATTCAAACTAAAGCAAGCAATGTTTATATATTCAACAGATTTAAAAAATCCATGACAAAATCAATTAGTATAAACAAATTTATAGTGTGAATATTTTTATGACTTATTGAAGTAAGAAATATATTGCGTAAAGATACGATTGAGTGAATTAATAATTAGAATATTATTATAGAACTATAATCTCACATGTTTTTTTTTTCTTTTGAGCAACCTCAGAATGTATTAAAGTGTAAGGGACCTAAGTGCAAAAATGATTGAAGGAGTATAGAACCAAGAGGAAGAGATGGTTGGAGGCAAGTAGTGGCGGATTTTCAGTCAATACGTTGAAGGTGTCCAAATTTTGGTTGAATTACTCTTTTGGTTTATTTTTTCTTCTAAAAATATCAAGTTGGTTGTCTATGTTTTTTAGTCTCAATTTGATTTTGAATTTTTAAAAATTAATATAATTTAATATTTTTCGCTAAATTTCTTAAAGTAGAGCAAGAATTTTTTCACCAAAATTTATACTAGGATTATGTCAATTATACCAACAAAACTAACCATCCTTATTCACAACTTCAATTTTGATGAAAAATCCTTAATTTGATTCAAGAAATTTAATGAAAAAATGACAAAATTGCATCATTTTTCCAAAATCGGACCAAATTGAGACTAAAAAAACCTCAAGGACCAACTTATTATTTTTGAACGAAAATAGAAACCAAAAGAGTAATTCCAAAATTTTTATATAAACTAGTAAAAACATTGTATTTACTTTTTTTATGATAATAAAGAATAATAAAATTATAATTATTGATATCATTATAATTATAAAATTAAATATAAATAAATTTTATTTTACTATAATTAATTTTTATTTATAATGATTAAGTTTGAAAATAATCAAATAAAAATGATTAAATTAAATAAATAATCACTTAAAAATAATATTAATAAAATAATTGTTTTTATTTAAAAAATAAATAAAAGATAAAATTGAAAAATAAATATGAAAAAAAGACTTTTCCTCATCTATAAATATTAATATATCAAAATTTATTAGAATATAAATACATAATATATATTAAAATATTAAATTTTAAAAAAATGTAGATGAAATTATATAAATATAAAGAAAGGGGGGGGGGGGGGGGGGGGGGGGGGGGGGGGGGGGCATGGCCCCCTCTGTCAACACTAAGGTCCGCTGGTGGAGGCAAGGGACACCTAACAAAGGAGTAGAGAAGAATGGAGACACGTAAGAGTGAGCCAAAAAGGGTCCCTGAAAGAGTGAGGCAAAAAGGGTCCCTGAAAGAAAATGGGAAATGGGGTGATTACAAGAGGTAATTAGGGGATATTCGGTGTTGTTGAATTGGGTCCTCCAAATTTCTCTTTCTTTCTTATCCTCTTTGAGTGGGTTAAAACTCGAAATCAAGCACAACGTCAATGCACAAGGCCTTTAATTTGTTTCCAAAGCAATGGCTCTAGTCAAAATTTATGAAGAAAAGTACACGCATATACTACAAGAAAAACTGATATTACCGACGGTCAAAATCCGTCGGTAATGGTCAAAATTCGTCGCTAAATCAACAATACCAACGGATTATCGACGGTCAAAAATTCGTCAGTAAAATGCTTGTCGGTAAAATTTTGCCGACAGAAATGATGTTCTTCCTCCTCCCTTTTTCAATCTTTTTTTCGTTTATTTTTCTTGGTCGTCGTCGCCGTCGCTGCCACCGTCGTCGCCGCTGCCACCGCCGCTGCCACCGCCGCTACCGTCGCCACCGTCGTCTTCTTCTTTTTCCTCTTTCTTCTTCTTCTTCTTCTTCCTCTTCTTCTTCTCCTTCTTCCTCTTCTTCTTCTTCTTCGTCTTCTTCTTCTTCTCCTTCTCTTTCTTCTCCTTCTTCTTCTCTTTCTCCTTCTTTTTCTTCTTTTTCTCCTTTTTCTCTTCTTCTTCTTCTTCTTCTTCTTCTCCTTCTTTTTCTTTTCTTCTTCTTCTCGTCTTCTTATAACGTGAGATTTGGGCGGGAAAATTTCCACTTCTTTTATCCGTCGGTAAATTCGTCGAAAAAAAAAATTTAATTATCGACGGATTTTACCGACGAATTTCGAGTTATGTAAGTATTGACGGATAAATCCGTCGGTAATTCAAATTTGGGCGGGAAATTTCCACTTCTTTTACTGACAGATTTTTTCGTCGGTAAATTCGTCGGTAATTCAAATTTTGGTGGGACATTTCCCGTTTCTTTTACCGACGGAAAAGTCCGTCGGTAAATTTGTCTGTAAAAAAAATTTGAATTATGGACGAATTTTACCGACGGATTTTTCTGTAGGTAAATAAAATTTGTGTTATCGACAGATTTTTCCGTCGGTAAATAAAATTTAAGAATCCGTCGGTAATTCAAATTTACCGACAAAAATATATCCGTCGGTAAAATTCCGTCGATAATTTCATTTTTTTTTGTAGTGATAGTCACAAAAACCATATAGAGAAAGAGATCATTCTTCTCCAATTGTTTTAGTTAAAAAAAAATGGGACGTGGCGATTCTGCACTGATTAAGTATATTTTTTCCAATGCCATTGTGGATGAATTACTAGATGCATTATATGGTGCTCAATACTTGGCTATCACCAAATTCGAATGAAGGCAAAAGACAAGAAGAAAACAGCCTTAGAACACACCAAAGGCATTATGAGTCGTTATGCCATTAAATTAAGATATTTCAGCAACAACTGAGAAAATAGTATTGGTTTTCTTTGATGATATATGTTGGTATTCACATTTACAACATCTAAGGGCAGTCTTACAAATAATTTCATGGTAGCTAATTTTAAAGACCAATTTAGTGACCAATTATACTTTTTTATTTATAATAGTGGCTATTTTAGTAACTAATAATTTTTAGTTTTGTAAATTGGTATCTAAAATGGTCACTATAGTCACTAATAATTATTGGTCACTATAGTCACTAATAATTATTGGTCACTATAGTCACAAGTGCAAAGCGAGCCTGGGACACAATACAAGAAGAGTTTCAAGGAAATGATGAGGTACTTAATGTTAAACTTTATTCTTTAAGACGTGAGTTTGAATTAATAAGATCGAAAGAATTTGAGATCATTAAAGACTACTATTCTAGAATAAAGGAAATAGTTAGTCAGATGAGGGCCTATGGAGAAAATATTCTTGACAAAAAAATTGTTGAGAAAATTTTAATTTCTTTTCTCCAAAAATATGATGCAATTGCAACTGCGATTGAACAAACAAAAGATTGGACTACATTGTCAGTAACAACTAATAAGTTCTCTTGAAGAAAACTCGGTCAAAAATGCCTTTCTATCAACTCTAAAATCTTATATGCTTCACATTTCATAATCCAAAGAACTGGTTCAAATTGCTGGCTTATACAAAATATTGGTACAATAGCATCTTTAGGATGATCCCCTTTAAGGCAGTGTATGGAAGGGATCCCTCCACTCTGACACGATACAATGTTGATGATTCTGACCCTCCTTCAATTAAGGAATTATTGCAACATATGGATTCCCCATTTTCAAAGCTTTGAAATGAACATATGGGTTGTTGTATTTGGACTCACATAGGTTATTTTTTACGATGTTTGATGTTTAAAGGTTGAGACAAATTTTATGGAAACAAAATCCTTTGAATTTGCACATTTTTTTAATTGGGCTTTTTGACCTAATTAGAGCTCAAATTAAACTTTTTGTTTAGTGTTTTGAAAAATTATAGTTAAGGTTAGAGCTTATTTGAGGTCTAATTCTACTAAAAAAATGTACGTAAATCAATTGCATAAATTTCAAAGTTTTAGTTTTTCTATTTTTCCATCTAATTTTTTCTTTTTATATTGTTCTATTATTCTTATGTTGTGTTTTAACATAATCAATATTAAACAACAAGTGATGTGTTTACTGTTCATCTATTTGAGATTGTTCTTTTCTTTTATTTAGATTTTTCTTTTGGTGATATCAATTTTAATTTCTAAAATTAGAATTCAAATTAGTATTGAATATGAATTTGATAAAGTGAATATGAATTTGGTTGAATTATATTAGATTTAATCCATATAAATTTGGTCAAACATAGATCTAGTTCTTAGAGAAATATGATTTTTGGATTGTTTATGCGGGTTGATAGGTTTTAATCTTTTGAAATTTCACTTGTGAATTCAGAATCCTTTTACAATGTACTTTTATTGTCTTTGAATTCCCAAATCTTAGTTTTACCAATTAAATTCTAAAGATTGAATACAATTTAATATGTGTCGTTTCAGAATGGATCGAAGTTATGCTCTATATTGAAAATTTTGGAAAATCCTAGTATAATTTGTTTTTCACCAACAATAGTGATTATTAATAAACAATCTTTATTATTATTAATGAAAAACCAATTAAGGAATTCAAACCAATGAAATGTCAAAGACAAGGAAATTGATTACTTTCCTTTCTACTTTTTCTATAGTTGTTCAAGCACTCGTGTATTGTTTGATATAACTAGAAAAAATATGTTGAAAGTTGCAAAGGTGGGAAATAATGATGATAGATGTGATTCATAGAAAGATAGAAAGACATAGCAATGGAGAAGAGGGAAATTGGTTTCATGAAAATATTTTATTGGAAAATTGGATAGGAACTAAGATTAAATTTTGTGAAGATAGATGGTTGGCGATTTTCCTCTTATTCATATATTTGCAAGAATTTATGCCAATTTAAAATTTCAAATAACAATTGTGGAGGTTGGAAGATGGATTGGTAAATGGGAGGAACATTTGGAATACATAAGGAAGTGGTTTGAATGGTACCAAAGGAATAAAATTATATTTAAAGATCAGAGGGTTTGAATAACTAATAAGGACAATGATACTTTAACCCACTTTTTTTGACCCACTTTTAACCCACTACTTCAATCACCATTAGATCATCACATCACATCACTAAAAAGAATAAAAAAAGATGATCTAATGGTGATTAAAATAATAGGTTAAAAGTGGGTCAAAAAAAGTGGGTTAAAATATCATTTTCCTAACTAATAAATATCCAAAAGCGACATTTACATATTTTGATTGGTGTGTGCACATAGTAAGATGCAATACACAATCTAATTAACAAAGTACATAAATTAAGAAAGCATAAATTAGGGTTTGAAATAGAACTCACAGAGATTTCTGTTGGCTAGATTTAACTCCATTAGCTACCCACGTAGGTAGTGTTCCATTCAGTAGGTTTTTAGTGAGATATCTAAGAAACAATTAAAAAAGATCAATTATGTAGTAGTCAAATATGAAATAATGCTAAGCTAATCATCATGACCATTTTTTCCTTTCGTTAAAATCACGATTAATATATTTTCTTGAAAATTAAGCAAATTATGTTACTAAGATGCTGTTAAAAATGCCAAAGTGGAGCTATATCCAAAAATGTTTTCTTCTAATAAATTATAAGGTGGTTCCACCACTACAAAAAATATTGTGTTTAACGGAGGATATTTAATGGAAGTTAATATAACCTTGATAAAACTTTTAAATAATGGAGGTTTTAATAACGTTTTGTTAAATTCTAAAGGTTTATTTATAAACCTCAATGAAATAATGTAGGTTTATTTAAAACCTCATCCAGATAACATGGGTTTATTTAAAACCCCATCAAAATAACGTAGGTTTATTCAAAACCCCAACAAATATATAGAATGTACTCTATTTTTCCCGCATGTTTTTTCGTTCTTTCTCTCCCATTCGTTGTTTTTTCCTTTCCTTGTTCTTCTTCCTAATCCCTAATAAAGCACTCAACGAAGGAGAGAAGTGTCGTTGCTGATGAAGGCGCCTCACCGCCGTAGCTCGCCGCTTCCGGTTTCTAGGATTTCGCTTCTCTTTCACGGTTTCTCGTCTTTCTACGGTAACACGTCTTTTCTTCTCTCAACCTCACTCCCTTGATTTCCTTCTTCTCTTTTTCCCTAGGCGCTACCACGTTGTTTATTCGCTTCATTATCCGCGGATTTCAGAATTCGGATTTTCAATATGGATTGTTGTGTTTTCTGAAATAGAATTGGAAAAATCTGTGGATGATTTTGGAATTTGCCTGTGTCAGAACAGTTTAGGTTTAAGTTGGGGGAAGATTGTAGCAACTCTTGATGACCATCTTTCATCCGAATTCTAAGGCTTTTTTATAATGCTCCTTATTCTTGACATTTTCTTTTCCTTCATATGTTAAGAGTTATTTTTATGAAGAGATAATTTTACTGTTTTAACTTTTGCATGTGTGACAGTCTGTAGAGAGTAGTCCATGTAGTGAAAATAGTGAAGGAGAAATAGTAGGACTGTCTCAATTGATAATTATTGAATTGTGTTTTAAAAAATATTTTCCAATTCCTTCTCATTGCACAAATGTTATACTGCAACATTTAACTTTTTTATTATTCATGCTTTACAATTTGCTATTGTAACTTACTTTTCTTTTGAAAAATATATTTTACTTATATATGCAGAACCTCATCGATCTGGCAGGTTCTGAGAGCTCAAGGACTGAAACAATTGGCATGAGAAGGAGAGAAGGATCTTACATCAATAAAAGTATTCTAACTCTCAGAACTGTGAGATCTTAAAATATGTTAGCTGGTCCTATCAGATTCTCTTTGTTTTATTTGAGATGTGTTTTTTCACCAAACTTTGCATAATGTTCTTTGTTGTTGGATTTTTTTTCTGTCTAGTTATTCATTTATTATTGTCAATCATGAACTAGCCTAAAATGTACTGAAATGGGATAGAAAAATACCAGAATTTAAGTTAAATCCGCCAGCTGTTTAAATATTGAATCCACCAAAATGTGACAATTTAATTTAAAATTCATTACATTCCTTCTTAGTTTCTCTCTTTTCAACATGATACTAGAGCAATATCAACCTCCATGGCTTGTTTTGTCACTCATCCTTTCAACATGTTTACTCAGTACATGTTTGTCATCGAAAACCTGTACATACATATGGTTTTCCTAAATGTGCAATTATTTATAGCTTTGTGAAGTGTGATTAATTTTGTTGTGCAGGTTATTTCAAAATTGATTGAAGGCAAAGCTAGTCATATATACCTTACAGGGACTCCAAATTGACTAGACTTCTTCAGTCTTCTCTTAGTGGTCATGGACGTATATCTGTAAGCCTTTATTTTGAACTAAACTTCCTTCATATGATTACGTTGTTATTCTACGAAATTCAACATTCTGAATTTAAATAGTTACCAATTCTTGTGTGATGTATAAAGCTAGAAGAGGGTCAATTCAAGTTGCAATCAAGATTGGAGTAAGAAGAAGATGCTAAAGTTGCTTTATTAGGAAGAATTCAACGCTTGACTAAGTTAATTTTGGTCTCCACTAAACCATCATACTCAAATAGATTTTCTAACCATCCTAGTCCTTGCAGAAGACATTCTTTTGGGGAAGAAGAGGTATTTCTCTTTTTTAGATTAGCTTTATCAATTTTTTTCTTCTCTAATACCAAGAATTTAAATTGTTATCAAATTCACTAAGAAGAAAATGAACTGGTGTTAAACTTATAATCACATTACATTCACACACACACACCCTGCACCAATTGACTAAATCATATGATGCAACTCTGGTAGGTGTTCAATGGAAAGCAGTGGAAGAAATTCAACAGTCAGAAAGTGGCATCACTTGCATATGCTCGCATACAAGGGAAAGCAACACTCATTGCCCACTTCCAAAATTCAAGCTTGATGAATGAGGATATGATGATAAGCGTTGCATGCCTATCCTCTTCAATACAGATGGTCCTAATGCCAGTGACCAGGTGTAAATTTCTTTTGCGATCCATTTATCTGTTACATTACATATATTATTACTTGTTTGAAGCATAGTATAGCATGTATTCTTGCTGACTTGAAGCATAATAAATAGATTAACTTTTATCTATACGACGCTCTACACGTATCTATTTCTGTGATGCTTTTTTTGTTTTCATGTTCAGTCCTATGTACGAGTTTGGGAGTTGGTTTTTGGAAAAGAATAGTTGATTTTGTTTTTTAAATTTGTGTTAGGATTCTTTACATTAGGAGTTTTTTACTTTAAAGAAGATAATTCAAAAACTGCACTGAGTGTTTTATGTGTGTAAGTAAATTTGTCTTGCTTGAGAGTTGTTTGGAAAATTTCTTTTAGAAATTATTTTTCTTTATATTGCAGGACCATATACAATATGTTCACTCAGAAGCCACCTCATGAATATTCCCAACAACTGTATGACAAGTGCAAGGTTCTTTTTCCTTTCCCTTAGCTCCCCTGGTCTGTCTCGAAAGGCAGAATGATATTAAGACTTCTGCCTCTGGTTTTAAAGTTTCTTTTGATTAATGTTATCTATAATCAATGTATTTCTGTAACAGGTCTTCTTAAAATTAGATTTAGTTTAAAATTGTACATATCTTTGTTATAGTTATTTTCTACTGACAGGCTAATCACTTATCTTGCTGCATAATGCGTGCCCCTCAGGTCTTTCTTCTAACCATGTGAGACCCATGTTGGGATTCATATCAGGCAACCAAGCAACCTCCTCAACCTGCTTTAAGTGATGTAAGTGTTGCTTTTGACACTAACTTTCTTACACTATTTTCAAATCCAAGCAGTTCCTATAAATCTAGGTAACATTTTTGTTTCATCACTGGTAAGTAATATTATTCATATTTGGTGGTGCTATCTCCTAAAATTTAAATTTCCAGAATCCAGGATAACATTCCTTTGTGGCCACAATTTATATATATATATATATATATATATATATATATATATATATATATATATATATATATATATATAGATTCTTTAGGATATATCCAAGGTAGGGGTGCATGTTTTAAGACTTAGGATATTGCTTAAACTTTAGAGTTATGGTTTTGGAATGATCATTTTAGAAATTAGTAGTTTTGTACTGGCTTTTTCTCAGTGCTCAAATCCATCTATCAATTCTTCTTTCATATGTGGACTAGCCTCTTTTTCTCACTAGATTGATTTGGTTGTTTGCTCTATATTAGATAATTTAGGGTTATTACTTGGTTGTTTTCCCTATTTTAGAGCTTCTTTTTGAGAAATGAAATAGATATGTTGCATGCACCATATTCTAACCACTAGTCTTAATTCTATATTTGATGAACTAAGTTGTCATTTTTTTCTTTCTGAGTCCTAGGCGTTACCCAGAAGATTGGTCATTCATCTAAGATCCCACACCTTGTCTAGTTAGAGTAACTAAAACCATTCTTAAAACTTTGCTAATAACCTTAGGTATGCAGGTTAAGCAGTTTTTGCTTCTTACAAGAACAAATAATATAATCTAGCAGGTGCTAGACCCATACACCAATTCTTTTTTACTGTTTGCTAGATTGATATTAATATCCACGAGTATTACATGCCAAAAATTACAATATGCTATTTTTTCTATTAATCCCAGGAAAGATCTGAGGTAAAGCTTCTGATGGAACAAGTGCTTAAAACCTTTGTTCCACAGGAATCATATACATAATAGCATGCATTTATATCGTGCAGTACTAAGAACCACTAACAGAAGCTACAAGTTTAAATTATAATCAACAAGTCACAAAAAGAAAAAGATGTTTTAAAACCAAATACACTGAACTAGAATTGTCGCTAGTTTCACCGGATCCTCTCTGGCTGATATTTTATACATTATGAGAATACACACTTTTGTGTAGTTGTATCAGCTTTTATAATCTATTTTTTAATGGTTCATTTGGTTATTAGTGGTCAAAGAGGAGGCCTTCCTATGGATAAGTAAACATGGGTGAATGCTATTTTTGTGCCAATTTGTTGAAATGCAATGAGTTCCTTCATTTCTTTTCAATTAAAGACATTACTGAACCATCTATGGAAGCCTTGCTTTTCTTCTTTAGGATAGGGCTTGCATGTAGGAAATTATTATAGTTTAAAAAATAGCAACTTTGAATTTGTGATTATTTTGTTATAGAAATTTGGACATAAGGGATACATTTTGTTAAAGTGAGGAGCTGTTTTGCTTTACCAATCTGCCTCATCATCTTAGATGAGAGCTTTTACTTTGTTTATTGTTGAGTAGTTTTCTATGTGCATTACTAAGAGCTAGCATAACAATTGGCTGTCAAAAATACTCAAGAGTATTCGTGCTTTGACAGTGTTGTGCATCAAGCAAGTGCTAAAAAGCTAGAATCCTTATATACTTGAATCTGACTATTTTTTTTCATGCTCCAGATGCTACATACTCATTGGTGCTTTTCAACATTATTTAGTCTATTGAGAAAGAGCTATGCTTTTCAACATTATTTAGTCTATTGAAAAAGAGCTATTAAAACACCTTCAAAAAGGAGTTTATCAACAAAGTGATATATATAATTTCTTTTATATATTTTGATTCTTGTTATATGTCAATTGTTGTTAAACTATTTGTGTAATAATTTTGAAGGCTAAGTTTCTAGTGGAATCTGATGCTCATGTGACATATATATTCAAATCACTTAACATAAAATGGAGTGAGTATAGACAACAACTATGGCAACAACTTCTTTTATTTTTCAGAGTTTACATTTGTAATTATGATTCACATTTATATTGTAGGTTTCTGATCAAGGAAGTGTGCCAACTAGTACAAGTTCTGGACATAAGCAAAATCATATGTGATAGTTGAAGAATATAATATAATGTGGAAGTTAATTGAATCATTTTATGTTTGAGAACCATTGCAGTACTTCATGATAGTTTTTGTTGACTAATATTGTAGTTGAATTTGAATTTGAATTCGTATATTTGTTATACTTTGATATACATTTAGTCATCTATAAATAATTTGTCAATTTGATGAGTTTATATCTATTTAGGTATAATTTCATTAAATATAAATTAAAAAAATAGAATAAATGTAAATAATTGTGATTGAAAAAATATATATGAATACATAAATAATAAATGAGTAAAAAAAATATAATAATAATAATTTAAAAATCTATGGTACTTTACGGAGGTTTTGAAACCTATAGTATTTTACGGAGGTTTTGAAACCTATAGTATTTTACGGAGGTTTTGAAGCCTAGGGTATTTTAGGGGGTTTTGAAACCCATGGTATTTTATGGGGGTTTTGAAACCTATGTTATTTTATGGAGGTTCTAAAACCCATAGTATTTTATGGAGGTTTCAAAATTCACAATATTTTACGGAGGTTTCAAAATTCATGGTAATTAATTGGGGGTTTTAAACCCACAAAACTTAATTGAGGTTTTAAAACCTATGTTAAATACAAGAGGATAATAAACCTCCGTTATTGATTGGTGTTTCCTTAGGTTTGTAAAAACTCCGGCTAACACATTCTTCAGGGATGGTTTAGCGGGGGAAATCGAAACCCCGGGTAAAGAACTTAGTAGAGGTTTTAACCCTGGGTAATGTAAAAATAAACCTCTGTTAAAAATATTTTTTCTTGTAGTGCACTATAAAAAAAATCTTTTATGGTAATCAATTTTAGTGAAAAAAAAATAGTCATTATAGTGATCAATTTAAATACCAATTTATAAAAATTAAAATTATTGGTTACTGAAATAGTTATTATTATGATTAAAAAATTATAGTGATCAATTTTGATACTAATTTATAAAATTTAAAATTATTGGTTACTAAAATAGTCATTATTATGAAAAAAAATATAATTAATTTTTAAATTTAACTCTAAAGTTATCAAAATTTTATCTACTAAAATAATTAATTTTTAAATTGATCTATATATTGAATTTACTAATTGAATAGTATCACACACATAAACAAATGTCTAAATTTGGAGGGATGACTTTTGAAATATAGATGAAACATGCTGGCTAATAACATAAATGCCAAACCAATGAACAAAACACATTTGAAGTATTGTCATCCAATAAATTTCAAATTTGCTTATGATATTACATTTCATTATAGTTTTTCTGATTTTGTTTTTGAATCTCAAAAGTTGCTTAGATTTAAACAGTAAAATAAAGTTTTTGAATAGTGTTTTAGGAAAAATAATATAAATATTTATTAGGTTTTAAAACAATAAAATAATTAAGAAACATCAGAAGAATATGATCATTACAAAAATTATATATAACCACATAAAATAAATAAAAAATATATTTTTTCACACCAAACAACAAATAAAAATAACTTACACGTGTGTGGGTTTTGTTAATAGGTTTTCAAATGTCTCTGGAATCTCTCCGCTTAATTTGTTAAAGCTTAGGTCTCTGAAAGAAAATCACCCAAAACAAGTTAAGAAAATGCTAAACAAAAGAAATAATAAAATATCGGAGCTATTTAGCTCAACTATTCGTTTCCATTACTTTGACAGATTATTTCAAATAAATAGCTACTATTTTAACATATAAATCAATACTAGAAAACTACATTGAAGAGTTCAGATTGGAAATAGATTGAATGAATAAACACTCACAAGGTGTTCAGACTATCAATGCTCGTCATGTTCCAAAGATCTAAAGGTAATTCGTCATTAATTTTGCAGTTTCTTAGTATCCTACAAAGGAATATCAAATTTGTGAAGTTTGCAGCAAAAATAGGTTAACAAAAATTGTGTACACCTTAATTTAAATCAATCTCATATGGCATTGGGAAACAAAAAAGAAGAAGCAATGAGAACTAATTAACTCACAGTGTCTTCAAACTTTTAAATTATTAATTTGTGGGAAAGTAGAATCTGATCCATTAATCAAGTCAGTAATTCTCCTGCATTCAATATTTTGATGAAAATAAGAAAATGATTTGACATTATTAAAATCATGATTACTTTATGAGACATTGTACTTACAAATCCTTTAAGTTGAGCAGAAATGAAATTTCAGAAGGAATTGGCCCACTTAAACCACTGTAACGTCCCATTTAATTATTAAGCGAAATTAAAGGAAAACGTCACACAATATAAGTACAGTAGCGTAGTCCTGGGGTGTTTAACACAACCCCGACAAACTCGGGTACACCACGATGTCAAAGGAGAGCTGAATACGAATACAACATAGAAAGTAGCGTAGAAATACGGAAAGAGATACATGGGCCATAGCCCTAAATAAATCACAAAGAAAACTCCAGCCCAGATGGCTAAGCAGCAGAATCACCGTTCCCTTGCTGACCACGAGAACCTTGCCCATCTGCTCCCATCAACCAAGTTGATGATCATCGCAAGGAAGAACAGCCACATACAACACAACCATGCAACAAAACAGGTAAGCTAGAGCCAACACATATTCATCATACAGTCAAATATATTTACATCATCTCTTAACCATATAACAACCAAACATGTTATGACTCTTCATTCGATACACTACGACTCGACTCGACTCATCCGGATACGTATAACTTAGTCGGATTCAGCGGATGCTTGCACTTGTGGTGGATACCTCTGCTCGAACCTGAGCTGCTCACCCCCGAGCTATGTGTTACAAA
>Ga0214542_1003228_pt1 | contig 33506 bp, 17 predicted proteins | sample CNSS1metaG_FD_160096 | JGI IMG/M metagenome (GOLD analysis project Ga0214542, IMG submission 160096) | Root nodule microbial communities from cowpea collected in UCLA plant growth center, Los Angeles, California, USA - CNSS1 | ecosystem: Host-associated > Plants > Roots > Nodule | place: USA...
CGGATACATATAACCTGGTCGGATTCAGCGGATGCTTGCACTTGTGGTGGATACCTCTGCTCACCCCCGAGCTATGTGTTACAAGTGTTACAATGAATCAATTCCCTCACACACAAGGTTAGCCCTTAATGAGTTTTAGGCCTCCTGCTACTCTCACCACAAGAGTTAGTCCGCTCTAAGTGAGACTAACTGACTCCTTAGAGTGTTAGGATGCAATCCTTACCTTGAATCCTTACCAAGTTATATAGATGGGGCACCACCATGGACACCCACTAACGGGGGCCATGGAATTACGTCCCGACCACTGAAGCACGACCCTGAAACCCCACCTAGAGATTTCAAGGAATTACGCACTGACCATGGACCAATCATAATCAAACAAGTAAGTAATGTATTCATCACGCATATATATATCCCATGTCAACCTTTATAATCAACCTCTTTTATATTCCAGGTCAAACGCATATCAACTCCTCAAACTCCATCCATGAATATAGAATTTTAGCTCATCTCATTACCATGCCACTTTCATAGCCAATCATCTCATGTTCATTATATGCCAAGAATTTATCCAGTTCCTCATTCATAACCCATACACCCTCTCACTCATGCATATTTATGCCTTTCATGACATTATTCAATAATCCAATCAATTTCATGCCAAAATCACATCAACACATCAATCCAATTTCATAACCACATATTTACATGCATTTTCCAAGCCTCATATTTTAAATCGGGTAGATCCACTAATCAAACAGTCCATAACTACCAAGCGAAGGAAAACAGCGTGACCTGCAGCGGGTCTCGCTCAAGCCAGACGTCCTCGCTTAGGCGAGAGGAGTACCCTCGCTCAAGCTGCAGACTCTTGCTTAGGCGAGACTGCGACAGTGGCCCTAGGAGATTTCGCGGGCACTTGCTTAGGCAAGGCCAACTCGCCTGAGCGAGATGGTTTTTCGCTCAAAAATCAGTTCACTCGCCTGAGCGAGTACTCGCGTAATACTCCTCGGCGAGTTTTTGCAACTCTCGCCTGGGCGAGAACATCAGTTCGCCTTCTCCTATTTCACGTGACAATGACATACACACATTCCCAACGATAACCAGTTCATTCTTATTTCAAGACAAGCATTTTCCAGGCACAACAATCATAAAACAGAAGTGAAACAACCAACATACGACAAAAAGCGAAGAACCCTAGCATCCCTTACCTGGAATGAGCTAGTGCAAGGCCTCGACACCAACAATGGAGCACCACAACTCAAGGAACAAACTTAGAAGCTGGAAAATAGCGGAACAGTAAAGGAATGGGGTTACTATGGAACCCTAACTGGAAGTACGAAAATATGACTTGGAGAGGATACGTAAAGAGCTTGAAAATCACTTACATGGAGCGGAAAATGAGATCGAGCTTGAGTAACCTTGACCAAGACTAGGGGTCAAACCCTAGTAGAGAGTTCGCAGCTACTCTATGAGGGAATAAGGGAACTGTTTTTCTGAAAATGAGATGAATGAGTGGGTTAGAGCAGGTCTTGGGTCATTTAGTTCCCTATGGGCCAACCCTTAGGCCCATTAGACCTTGCGATAGCCCTTAAAGATTAGGGCTGAAATAAGAGGGCTTTACACAGTATTTCTTAGTTAGTTTTGATGTTCAGGACTCGTTTTGAAGTTCAGAACTCATTTGAATAAACAGTTAGTTTCTTAAAGAATGTTATAGAATTGAACTTTTAAATTGTTAAGAGTGTTCACATTTCGGTATTTTATTAAATAAGTTATACTTTAATAATTATTTGTTGGAAATGTTTCGTTTTTTTTTCTCCACATACATGGAAGGTTGGAATGGTACTGAATATTTTTTTTTGGTTAAATATGCTTTTAGTCCCTTAACTTTCATTGAATTTTGGAATTAGTCCATTTTGAAACTTTGGACCAATTTAGTCCTTCATCTTTTGAAATACGTGGATTTAGTCCTTTTAATCAAATTTTGTTAAGTTTATATGATATTTCGTACGCATTTCAAAATTGTACTTGAATTGTTTATACTATTTGACATATTTTTGCTTTAATATTAAGTCAAATACTATTATGAAACGCGTTTAAAATGTCAAATAAACTTAACAAAATTTGATTAAAAGAACTAAATTTACGTATTTTGAAACATGAAGGACTAAATTGGTCCAAAATTTTGAAATGGACTAATTCCAAAATTCACTGAAAATTAAAAAGACAAAAATATAGTTAACCTTTTTTTCATTCGGTGGTTGAAAAAGTAAACAACAATTTGTTTAAATAAAAGTTGAAAAATAATAATTAGAAATTGTATGCAATTGTTATCCAAATAGAAAAAGTAAAAGTAGTACTTATTTGTTCCTGTATGTTGTTTTTTAAACAATATTTATATCACAGCATGTCATTATGTTTTAATTGATTTATAAAATTGTACATTAAAATATATAATAAAAAAAATAATTTCTTACCGTATGTTAAAATTAATGATGAAATAGTACCTTTACTAAATTTAAATTATACCGACATTTAAAATTGCATTAAGTTTTTTTTCTAAAGTTTAAAAGTTTTACCTTATATGTTTTAATTGATTTATAAAATTCTACATTAAAATATACTATAAAAATAATAATTTGTTAATGTAAGTTGAAATTAATTATAAAATATACTTTTTATACATATAAATTATACCAATATTTAAAGCAGCAGCATATAAACTTAACTTTATCATAGTTGAAAGTTTTGCGTACAAGAATATGTGCTATGTAAAAAAGGATTTTTTGATTTGAATATTATTGTTTTCTTTTTTAAAGTTTAAAAAGTTATGCCTTATAACCTATACGTTTTAATTGATTTATAAAATTGTATAAAAATAACATATAGAGTTAAAAATAATCTTTAAATTTATATGCAAAGTTGAAATTTGTATCTCAAAAGGTGTCTCAAACGTTAATATATTTTGGTATCTAAATTTTAAAAATGAATTGATATAGTTTTCTAAAAACTTTAATTTTTTTACATGTTAAACGTTTTTCATATTAACATTTAAGCTTGAAAATGATAAATTTGGTAAACAATTCAAATGTCAGGTTAGAATACCATTTAACATATAATAAAGGTTAACATAATTGAATTAAAATGATTATATTTATTCATTTTTAAATTTTGGAGATCAAAGTGTATCAAAATTTAGGATAAAGACGAATTTTATGTCTAAATATGGGAAGACCGAATCAAATATACGTTCAAGATATACAAAATAAAGTTCCAAACAAAAAGATAAACCACTCTAATGTAGGAGTATGTACATATTATGAAAAATAAAAATCTAAATTAATAACATAAGGCCCAATAAAATATCATTTAAAGTCCTCTCTATTCTTGATAATTAAATAAGTTAACTTATTCGCACAATAATTATTTACTCGAAAAATATAAGAAACCTTAAACTCCATTTCTTGAAAAACTTTTAAACACTTTCTCCACCTTCTTCTAAGAATCCAAGGAACCACCGAAAGTGAGGAAAAAACTTGGCATACCAAGAACGAGTAACAATCAATTCAAATCCTTCTAAATCTAGCAGTTCAAGAATATTCAATAGCATGTACAACTCTCATAACCTCAACATAGATAGAAGTTTAAACCCCAAAAGAGAAGAAAATCTACCAATATACTATCTTTAGCTACCTCTAAAAATACTTTGTCTGAATTTTCTATTAATATTTCAAGCTTATGTAACAATTATACTAAGAAAACCTCAATTTGGACTTAATGATTTTTATTGTTTAGTAATTTTCTCTTGGTAAGAATGGGCATGACAACATTGAAGATGCTAAAACTACCTTACAATTAGAATTATTGATGTTGCAATCTTTACTTGATGTTGTAGTCTTTAGTTCAAAAGTTTTACATGCATTGTAGTTTAAGTACATATTCAAATTTTTTACATAACCTCTTAAAGTAAATGATTCGCTTTGTCACATGTGGACAGGTTTGCTATCATAGCAATAAGGTAATAAAATATATAAAATATAGGATGCACATAGGAATTTAGTAGCATAAAATGCGGAGGGAGTAGAAGCATTAAAGACTATGTAAATATGAAGAAAATTTTTATCAACAAGTTTTCATCTTATGTTTTACTCATTTATATTTGCTTGGTTTGACATGTTGTTAATACAACTCTTGTGACCTTGACCTTTTTGAAATAGGCCTCGACTTGTAACATAAGTTTTGACCATTTTCATTTAAACTCGCGCCTACATAAGTCTGCATTGGAAAAAGCTTGTTTATGTAGCCCACATCGTAAATTGGCTTCAAGTTTTATAGATCACACCTACTCTCAAAAACCCACAAGTTATACAAACTTATCTACACCTACGAAAATATAACTAAAAATAATTTTAACAAATTATGCAAACAACACTATTAGAAGTGTTAATTGGGTTGAATTACCTAAATAACCCAATCCAACTCAATTACATTTGGTTAGATTTCATTTATAATTATGTAAAACTTGACCTAACCTAAACTAACATACGTTTATATGGGTTAAGTGATGGGTTTAGTATGGGTGACTTGAGACCTACTTTTATACTTGTCTCACACTCATTCATAGCTAGCTTAACCCTAAGCAAACCTAAAAATTTCATGATGATCTTGTGTCTTCCTTTGTTTTGTCTTCATCATTGACCTTTGTTACATTTTCATTATATATAAAAAAATCTAAACACTCTCTTGCTTCTTCTTCTTATCAATCCTGACATTTCACCTTTATCATTTCTCTCTACCATTTATCTACATCATTACACCTTAACCTTAACATTAAATAACTAAACCTGAACATTGTTGTATTGTGTTTTCTTTTATGCATAAACCTTGACATTCTTTCCTTTATTGTTCCCCTCCACCACTTTCCCCAGTTATTTGCCTACACCTTTCACCTCCACTTTTTGTCTCTATCTTTTACCTTTAGTGTTCAACTCACAAAATCTTGTCTTTGACTTGCATTCTTAGTGAAATATTTTGTACTTCAATTCTTCATTCTTTTAAATGAAAACATTGTCTTCCTTCTTCGTCACCCTTTATCTCCTTGACATTGCCCAATCTCTTCCTTGTAGATATAAAGCACATCAAACAATATGTGTTGCGTGATTCTTCTATGTTGTAAGCACTTGATTGGGTGGACGTAGTGGATTGGTGGTAATAATGTTAACATATAATTGTCTTTTGTTCATTATTATTGATAATTCGTATATGAAAAAAAAGTGTTGATTATTACTTAAATGTTTTGATAATTTGCAATTATTCCAATGTCCATGCAAATGGAAAATATTAGTTGCATTGGATCTACCACTAATATGGGAAGTATGAATGTCACAAGTCCTATGTCACTAGTGACACCTCTAACGATTCTACTCAATTTGCATAATTTGAAGTTCAATCACCATTAATGCCAAAAGTTCTCACACAATCAAAGTCATCTCAACCATGTTAAGAAATAAAAAGGAAACCTACAAAAGTTCCTTGAAGGTTGTGGTTCATTGCAATAGGGTAGACGATAATGTAGGTTCATTAGAGAAACATAAGACAATGCACTTCTTCTACAACTTTGTGCCATCCCCAAGCATGAAATTTTATTTATTATAATACATCATCCTCACTAGTAAGTTATATAATTAGGAATTAGGAATTTCAAAATGAAGCTCCCCTTCTTGGATCATAGGAGCAAGGGTTTACAGATTGAGGCATTATTAGAACTAGTATAGAAAAAGAATTGAATCGAAAATTTTTGAGTTTAAACAGAAACAAGTGGAACTAAATTCGACTAACAATATTGGCAAATAAAAAAAGGAGAGTGGGAGAAATGGATTGTGTGTGGTTCAAATTGTTGTGGCAAGAAAAACAGTCTTCGATATCAAAATTGAAGTCATATAACACATGTTGGAGAGTGAGTTAATTCTTTAAATTGGACGTAAACTTGAAAAAATCTCTTTTAAGATATGGAGGTGACAACAAAAAATAAACATGAAATTTGGATGTGAATCAAAGTGAAATAAGGAGGAGTATCAACTTCATTGTTAAACTTTTGATTGGTTATTTTAGTAACTCACAAAATTTTTTCCAAATACCTAACTTTATAGTTGGATGGGTGCTTGAATTCATAATTTGTATGTATCATTAATGTTATGATGATAGTTCTCAATGGTCATGGAGACACTAGTTTTGTCCACACAAAAATATGATACATTTTCTTAAAACAAGTATTCCATCTTTAGTTTTCCTTATTGTTTTACATTTTTCACCTTACGATAATGTAAGAAAAAAAATGATCTAGAGTGGTATATTTTTTCACACTGGTTGTAAGACCATGATACATTATAAATATTTTAGGTAAAGTAGAATGGCTAAGATAGACCAAATATTAAAACACAAGTCCGTCAGAGAATGGAATAAAAGCATCTATCTGAGTAAATTGTGATAGAAGCACACTTTTATTCAAGCAGCATTAGCCCTTATATAGGTGAGCCAATGTAACAGTACACATGGTTACAAACAAAAGACAGTTTTTAATAGAACAATTAACTAATTCTGACTTAATTTCCTACTTCCCTCCTTAAATTAGAAACAGACTTCACATTAACCACGCCAATAAGCTCTCTCAACAGCTTAAACCTGACATATTTCAGAACTTTTGTAAACAAGTCTACAAGTTGAATTTCAGACCTACAGTATTCCAATTTCAACTTTTCCAAATTCACTTGTTCACGCAGGAAATGAAACCTTGTTTTTATGTGCTTACTCTTCCCATGACACGTTGGATGCCTAGCCAAATCAATGGTTGTTTTTGTTATCAACCATTACCTTTGTTGTTCTATTATCTCCAATTTGAAATTCACTAATTAGACTCCTCAACCAGACTACTTGACATGTGGCATCTGATGCATCAATGTATTCTGCTTTGCAAGTGGAGAGAGCCACCATAGATTCCTTCTTTGAACTCTAGCTAATAACTGCTTCCCCAAAGAAAAACAAGTAGCCAACAGTGCTTTTTCTGTCATCCTTGACATCGCACCATTTGAATAAGAGTATCCTATAAGCTCTAACTCATATTCTGCATCCTCTCTTGGAAATAGAATTCTGAAACTCACTGTCCCTTGCACATAACGCAAAATTCTCTATGCAGCTACCAAGTGTGATTGTTTAGGTTCCTACATAAACCTACTTATGACTCTAACACTATAATTAAGGTCTGGTCTTGTGTGACACAATTACCTTAAACTTCCCACAATCTTCTTGTATGCAGTAGGCAGGGGCGGCTCGACGGTTTGAGAGGCCTAAAGCAAACTTAAAAAATGAGGCCTTTTATGTAAAATTTATTTTTTGAGCTTTTTTTATGTAAAATTATTTATTAAATTATCATAATTAGTTTCATTTAACATTTCTTTCTCAATAAATAATTGGACTAATGCATTTAACCTTTCTTAAGAGACATTGTTGATCTTAAATAAATTTTTATTATCTTTAACTTTGAGAAACTCATTTTGACTCAAACAACTAACACTTGAAATGTTAACATTATTCTATAAGTTATAAATGCATTTGGAAAAGAATTTATTCTATTTATATAATTAATAATGTCAAATTTGTTTATCATTTTCCAAACCTATAATTTCCCTTAAGATATTTAAGTATGAAATTAAATCCAATCCGTCAATATTCAACAAATTATCATGTTTTAAATATTTTTCAAGGTTTAAGCATTTATCTTTCAAAAAGGAAATATCTACACACAGTAATACACAAGATATTTGCTCTTTTTTGTTCATAGCTTCTTTTTGTTATGCAATTAAAGTCTCAATTCTTATTTTCTTTTACATTTTTGAATAGCCTGATTCAAATTTTCTAGTTGACATATCTATATATTTTTATATGAAATAAAAAATGATAATATATAAAATACTACTAAAGATAAATATATAAAATGAATGAATTAAAACAATAAAATACGATTGTTGTTGTCAAGAAAATCAACTAAACACTAGACTTGCAGTATCTTGAAGTCTCAAGTCTCTTTTGCATTCTTAAGTTTCAACTTTTTCACAAACTTGCAAAGTTTTTTATTTTAAGATTAATCATTAATAGAAATAATTAAAAAAAAAATATTGCTCTTCTAAACTCAATAGTAAGTCTTTTTTTTTCGAAACTTGAATTATCTTTCTACAGAAAATTTAACTTTGAATTATACTCCAATTAATCTATTATCCACCAAAAGGCTAAATCATAATCTAATTAATAGTTTTGTAAAAAAATTCAGTTACTCCTCAAGATATATGCAAAAGAAAAAAATTCTCAAAATCTGTAAATCTAAAAGGACAAAAAAACAAAAACTAGGCAAAGAAACACATTTCTAATTAATTTAATAGAGAAATATTTCTAGTAAAAAAATTGTTTTTGGAGGCCTTCGTATCTTTGAGGCCTAAAGCAAGTATTTTACTCGTTTTACCTTTAAGTCAACCCTGGCAGTAAGATCAATACACTTATTTGTAGAATTTTTCTCAAGTTTCAAACCAACTTCCCAAGGGGTCCTTGCTGAATTGCTTTGACTCATCTTAAATTTCTCAAGCAAGCCAGGTGCATATCTGGTTTGATGCATAAGGATACCTTCACGAGTCTTCTCAAACTCAATGCCAAGAAAATAGCTTAGCTGCCCGAGATCACTCATCTCAAATTGTGTTTTAAACTCATCAATTATCTTTTCACTACTCCTTATGATGAGCATGTCATCTATATATAAGCAGATAATGAGTTTTCCTTCACCACTCAGATTCTTGACATAAACCCCCAATTCATACGTGCATTTCAGGAACCCCATCTACCACAAAAATTCATCAATTGTCCTATTTCAAGCTCTTGGAGCTTGTTTTAGGCCATACAAAGCTTTATTGAGTTTGTAGACCTTGTGTACTTGCTCTTTAACTTTGAAACCAGGAGGTTGTAAGACATATACTTCTTCCTCAAGAAAGTCATTTAGGAATGCGAATTTAACAACTAACTGATGCATGCTCCAACCTTCTCGGTTTGCTATTGACACCACTAATCGAATTGTTTCTATGCATGCCACAGGACCATAGACTTCTCCATAATCCACTCCTTCCCTTTGCATACACCCTTTTGCAACCAAGTGAGCCTTTGGTCTCACTATTTCACCTTTCAGGTTCACCTTTGTCTTAAAATCCCATTTTAGCTCAATTGTCTTCTTATCAGCTGGTAAATCAGCTAACTTCCAAGTGTCATTCTTCTAAATCAATCTAATTTCTCCTGCATACCTTTCCACCATTTTGCATTTGTCTTTGCATCTTCAAAACTGAGTGGTTCTACTTCAGCAATAAAAGCAAAATGAATCAGATTACCCTCAGAGGAAACCACATAATCATGAAGGAGATCATAATCTTGCAGATGTGTTGATGGTTGCTTAACCTGAGATGAACGTCTTATTGCTTCCTAATCATTGTTGTCAGCCACATTTGACCCAGAATTATCTGCAAAGATCACCTTATATTGTACTTCACTAGTTGCAGACTATTGCATATTCCATTCTGCTGATTTGTCAATAACCACATCTCTGCTAATACTCACTTGATTCGTCTCTAAATCAAATAGCCTATAACCTCCCGTTAAATGATAACCAACTAGTACTTGTGGTACCCCTTTATCATCCAATTTCTGCCTCAGTTGATCAGGAATCCACTTCCAACACAGGGAGCCAAAAGCTATGAAGCTCCGACACGGTGTTGGAGCTGCGCTTCCCCGAGTCGGAAGCGCACCGGACACGGACACTCGTCGGAAGTGCGTACGACGCGGTGTCGAACACTGATATTTGGGTCGGACACGGTCTTCTTTCTGGGTGTTGATCTTACCGTTGTACTTGCCGTTGCAGAAAATAGGGTTATCAAAGAAAGAAAACATAATATAAATTTAATAATAGTTATTTTATTTAATCAATTTATTTTGATTTCACGGATTCTAAAGAATTCTCTTTCGTCACATCATCATCATTTAACATCTTTCTCAATATAATTATTTTATTTAAGGAAATTTTCATATGTTTAATTAGTATATAATATATTATATTATAATTAATTTTAATTTACGATATCTTTTATTTTTTATATTTAAATAATTTAATTTCTATTACATTAATTTATATATAATTATATAATTAATATATTTTATAATATATATGTGTCTCGTATTTTAAAGAGGATAATGTTGATAATGTACGAACAGTCAAAGAAACTTTATTGAATGATAATTGGTGGATGAAGGTTGACTATATACTTGCTTTTACTGTCCCTATTTATGATGTTCTTAAAAAACAGATACGGATATGACTACTCTTCATTTAGTGTATGAGATGTGGGATTCAATGATTGAAGATGTGAGGAAGATTATATACCAACATGAAGGAAAGGAAAGGCACAAGTTGAACATTCATCTATTTTTGAGGCAGTAAACTCAGTATTAATTGATCGTTGGACTAAAAGTATATATATATATATATCGTCGTATCCGTGTCCTACACTTTTTCAATTAGACGTTTCCTCGTGTCCGTGTCGTGTCCATATCCGTGTCCGTGTCTGAGCTTCATAGGCCAAAAGTCCTAAGGTGTGACACGCTCGGTTTCACACCTTTCCAAGCCTTCTCAGGTGTCAATTCCTGCAAACGCTTAGTGGGACACTTGTTCAACACATATGAAGTAGTGCTTACTACTTCTCCCCAAAGGAATTGAGGTAACTTCTTCCCATGTAACATGCACCTTACCATGTTCATCAAGCTCCTATTCTTCCTTTCGGCACAACCATTATGTTTTGGCGTATAAGGGGGATTGACTTCGTGCACCAAATCTTCTTCTTCACAGAAATCCATGAATTCATTGGAGGTATATTCTCCACCTCCATTCGTTTGTAACACCTTCACAGTCATCCCACTTTGCTTCTCTTCCATTTTCTTGAATCTTCTTAATGCATCAAACACTTTACTCTTCTATTTAACAAGATACACCCATGTCTTTCTTGTAGCATCATCAATAAAAGTACAAAAGTACTTGTTACCTCCAGGTGTTTCGACTTGTATGGGACCACAAACGTTAGAATAAACCAGCCCCAATTTCTTGGTGGTCTTCATGGGTAACCCTTTGTTGAAACTTCTACGAGTTTGTTTGCACTGCACACAATCTCTACACACCTCTTCTGGAACACTGATCTTGGGTAGACCATAAACAATTTGTTTGCTTTCTAACTGATGCAAATATCTAAAATTAAGATGGCAAAATCTTTGATGCCACAACCATTTCGCCTTAGCTTCTGTGGTAGAGAAACACTAATGTAAGTCTTCATCCCAATCTGAAAAGTCTGATTCTAGGACAGCTTGGCTTGAATTACTGTTCTTTTGTACTGATCGAACACATTCAAGCAATTGTCCTCCATCTTCATTGACAACCCTTTTTCAAGAAGTTGCCCAAGACTCATCAAATTTGTCTTCAAGCTTGGCACATATAACACATTTTCTACTATAATCTCCCTTCCATCAAGATCCCTCAAAACAACCTTTCCCACTCCTTCTGCTGTTAGGCTGCTATTATCAACAAACCTGATCCTCCCAGGTGAGGGTGGTTCTTGAATCTTCACAAACCAGTCCTTCCTCCCGGTCATATGAGTTTAGCAACCCGAATCCATATACCATAAAGACTCATTGTTACTCACTATCTCTGTTTGTGCCATCAGTGTCACTACTTCAGACGAACAACTCTTCTTCTTTAGCAAGATGCACCTGACTCTTATTGCCTTTCACTCCATCATCGTTGCGACATTCACGGGCAAAGTGTCCCATCTATTGAAACTTATAACACCGCACATTCTTCTTGTCAAACTTCCATTCCTTCTCATCATCGCTAGAGGATTTTTCCTTCTGATTGCCCTCTCTTGAATCAACTACTGACTTCCATTTCATCTTATTAGCCTCCATCTTTCTGCCAGTCTTCTGACCATCCTTTTTTACTCCTTTCTTTATAGCTAGTTCTTGCTTGAAGAGCTAGTTCTTGAATCTTTTTTCGCTCATTGATTCTACACTCGTGAGCTTCCAATAAATGCTACAAATCTTCTAAGTCCATTGAGTCAAGATCACGCGTTTCTTCAATGGTCACCACCAGATGATCAAATCGTTGAGGAAGCGTCCTCAAGATCTTGTCGACCACAGATTGATCTGTGATGCTCTCTTTACATGCCCTCATGGCATTAACCAACTCCTGAATCTTGTCAAAATATTCTACAATGGTCTCATTCTCTTCCATCGGAAGAAGCTCAAACTTTCTTCTTATCGTGTGTAGTTTCGCCTTTTTGTTCTTGTCATAATCTCCATACATTTGGACAAGAATCTCCCATGCCTCTTTAGCAGTCTTTGCCTTCGAGATCTTGTTAAAGATTCTAGAACTTACACACTTATACAACAAAAACTTGGCCTTATCATCAAGTTTCTGGCAATTCTTGAAAGCCTTCTTCTCCTCATCACTAGCCTTTCGCCCTGGATCTTCAATACCAACCAGAATCCCCTCTGACACATCCTGATACCCAAAGATTGGCCTTATCTTGATTCTCCAATCATCAAACAGTGTCTCGTCAAACACAGGTAGTGCCCCTTGGATGATGCTTCCATTACCAGCCATCTTTCTTTGTTTGCTGAATGAATCTTGCAGATCACACACTGTTCTTGATTCCAATAAACTCGATCTTGGACTATCAAGATAGCTCCCATTCACTACACAGGCCACTCATTCAAACCTTACTCTCAATACCATATTAAAACACAAGTCAGAGAATGGAACAAAAGCATATATCTGAGTAAACTATGATAAAAGCACACTTTTATTCAAGCAACATTATCCCTTATATAGGTAAGCCAATGTAACAGTACACACGGTTACAAATAGAAAATAGTTTTTAACAAAACAATTAACTAATTCTGACTTAATTTCCTACACCAAATAGATCACATGGAAGTCAATAAACAGATTTTGAACTACGTAGTGTCATTGGGCACAACCACCTTGGTGTTGAACGCTAGATGATATAAAATTTGGTGAGCATTACAATCTTGAACATTTGGTGCGGCTCACGTACAAATGGGAGCCAACAAAATTAAAATCTATAGAGCTTATGTATTGAGTTTTTGTTGGGCAAGTAGAGTTGTAGTGAATGGACATTGCGTGAGTTGGAAGTCTCATTGGGCACAAACAAGGGATTTTAAAAATGAAAATGCATTTTTTTTTCAGGGAATATGATAAGAGACATGAAATTTAGTAAAGAATTATCTAATTAAGAATATTATAAACATATTCCATAAAATGTATTCATTAAAAAAAGAGTATATTATTCAAATTTGGCCTAAGAATATAGGGCTCTAAACGATTTTCTTTGATTTGTTTTTCCCTTGAATCTTGGACAAGATAAACCAAACTTTGGGTTGAGGTTTCCCCTATAAATAGGCGAGTTGAAGGTACTGATGGGACATTCAAATCAAGCAATGCAATGGTCTAGTAGAAGCATGAGTAATTTTGAAGGAAAACAAAGGAGGAATGTGAGAGTGAAGTTTGAAGAGTTTAATTGAAACATTGGGTGTCCAAGTAAAGGTAAAAAATTAGTCTTTCTTTCATTTGTTGATAGGTAATTTGTGTTCATGTACTGTGATGTGGCAACACGCATGCTATATAACAGGTTTTATCCATGGTTTATGTGTTGAACTGCATTCATGATATTGCTATATGTTATTTAATGTCTTAACTGTGTGGTTTTAGTTCTGATAAGTTAAATTTTTACTGTGAAAGGTACTTCAGAGTTGGATTGTTGGTGGGATAATGGCATGATAGAGTATGGCACGTTAAGAAGGGGAGTTTTTGTGATTGATAAATGTGTTTATATGCACTGAGTGTGTAAGTTTGTGCTAAACCTAATTTAAATGAATTGTATTCTTATTTATGTTCACTAGTGTTTATGTGTTATAAATCGTTGTTGTTAAATATGGTTTTATGTGTATGTGAGGTAAGGTTATATGAATGACATGTTATGTGTCTCAACAAAAGGAGGGCTTTGTGTAAGCAACCTTGTGTGGGCAGTGATACCTTGTGGACTCTGTAAGTTTCCGTATGAGCAAGGGTGGAGTTTGTAAGTTTTTGTGTGAACATGAATTTTAGCTTTATTTGAGTGAATGGTTGGTAAGCTCTGCGTGAGTGCCATAGTTGGTAATCTTGTGTGGGTTGAGATATCTTTTAAGGTTTATGAAAAAACATGTTTGAAAGCCCTGTGTGAGTGAAGCACTGGATAACTCTGAGTGGATGAAAGGCTGAAAACTCTGAGTGTAACAATTGGCAGTTTCATATGAGCAAGATATTTGGTAGCTCTATATGAGCTCATAGTGGTTCTGTGTGAACCTATGACTCTATGCAAGTCTTTGTGTGAACATGAATTTTAGCTTTGTGTGAGTGAGTGGTTGGTAAGCTCTGTGTGAGTGTCATAGTCGGTAACCTTGTGTAGGTTGAGATATCTTTTAAGCTTTGTGAAAAAACATGTTTGGAAGCTTTATGTGAACGAAATAGTGGATAACTCCGAGTAGACGAAAGGCTGAAAACTATATGAGTGTAACAATTGACAATTTCATATGAGCAATTGATAGGTCTATGTGAGCTCATAGTGGTTCTATGTAAACCTATGATTCTATGTAGTATGAGACCTTAGGTTGAGACAATGTTCGCTAATGTATACGTATTACTGTGTGTATTGGAAACTTAGTAAATTATGTGGATAAATTGTGATAATAAAGTACTTGTAGTTTCAAATTGTACTTTATATATTTTTATATTAGCTTACTCTTTTGTTTGTTGTATTTGTGTTTGACTGTGATGGTTGTGATTTTTCACAAGAGCATATGATAGTATAGGTCGAGAAGACGCACAATATTGAGGATTGTTATGTGAGCAGTTCTTAGGAGAGAAGTTTTCCTTAGTTGTTTTAAGTATTTTTCAGAAAAAAAAAAAGTTTTTCTCATCCGTAAACATTTCTTTAAAATATTAGTTTTATATTTTTGAACAATGTATTTCTCATATTTCTTGGTGAATGAATTCATTGTTTTTATGTTTAAAGTATTTAACAATATGAATTTTAGTATCATCCTAGAAGTGTTACACCGATCTTTAATCATGAATCAAGTATCTCTTTCTTTATATCTATAAGTTCCTCCCACATTAGTTAAATTTGAGAACTAAATTTTGGTTGTTAACATAATGATAATGTTGACGAGATACTAAAAATTTAAGGTGAATTCAAAGTTTTATATTAAATAAAAATTAGTAAGAAGAACAAATTATAGATAAAAAGTTACACAAATATATTATCTTGAAATTTTAGATTAAATATAATATATTGATTTCTTATGAGTTTATTCCTAGCTCATTAATACTAAAATATATGGACTTTGGATCACATCAAATTGTTATATTTGAAATTATTCTAACCAAGTTTGATTTACTGTTTTCTCTTAAAAAGTATAACAGTTATTTGAACAATTGTGAAATAAAAATGATTTCGATAGCCACTTGATGATGTGAGAACAATCACACCATTTACTAGGGCTCAACATATGCTATCCTCAAGGGCAATGCTTCTTGCACCTCCATGATTTCAATTTGCACCTCCAAATGGATGATGAAATGTCCACTTTATTCTTAATGAAAAAAATAATATAGCCAAATTCTTTCATCTCCCCTAACTTCATCTTCTTCTTTCCCAGCTGTTGCGCAAACAAAAATCGTGACGAACTAAGAGTAACTTTAACAGGGTATCTAAAGTTGTAGACATCCTTAAAAAATAGTTCAGATTCTCTTGTTTCATTTGTATGCTGTAATCTTGTTAAATTACAAAAATTTTGCCAACAAGAAATCATGTGAATTCAAGCCTGAGCATTATGTGTGATATTACCCCCATTTACCTTCATCCATACATGCAGTATGACACATGAAAGTTTGTATCAGCATAAGTTGCAAGTTAGTAGTATACATGAGTTTGAACCAAACATAAACATATAGATACAGACTAAACAAACAAACAAATACTACATCAACACTACAATGAGTCTCAAGCAACAAAGAATTTATGTGGGTCACTTCCATGCTGAAGTAACAATCAAGTTTTTGTCTTCCCACCCAAAATGAAGTGCTCCCATTTCCTCCTTTATCTTGAACCTGTCACAGTACTGCTTAATAATGAGTTTCCTAATTGCTTCTCTAACATTTGTGCTGATTGGAGATGGAGTGAAGCCAGCCATGGTCAACCTTGCCCTCCATTTTCCGGCGACTTCGTACCGTTCTATCCGATCCTCGCCCTCGCAAGCCACAATGTTGACAATGTCCTTTGCCAAGCACTGCCTTTCAACATTCATCCTGTCCTGGCTCTCCCTAGGTAGAGTTGCATCAAGAGTGTCAAACACAGCAGAGTAGTAATTGTATGCTTCAACAAATCTTTGGAGAAAAGGGGAGGTGTTGGTGTTCATGTCCTGCTCCACAATTGTCACAAGTTTTGGATTCAAGCACTTCACCATGCGAAGAAGTTGGTCTCTCTCGTTCACTGTGGATACAGTTTCATCACGCATGTGATGAAGCTGGAATGCAAAGTTCACCACAAGTGCTTCCCCCGGACGACAATTGAGCATTGATGGTGAGACAATTGAGGTCTTTGAAGCCACTGCTCGAAACTCAAATGGCAATCCAAGTTCCTCTGCCAGCTTTTCAAGCCTTTTTCCTATGATGTTCATGCCGCCAACGGAGCGCTGCACAGTCTCAGGATCATCCACCCCGGTTAATCTCACATGAGGTCGCCTACCTGGCATTGCAGCAAGTGCTTGTATTAGAGTTATGTACTGAGTTCCTTGGCTGATGTCAAAGTCTATTATGTGAACCTTCTTTTCATCTCTGACGGCCTCAACTATCGCACCATTTGCAGCGATGAATCCGAATTTAAAACACGGGCAGATCTCAAATAGTATCTGCATAGCTGCCAGACGATCCGAAGAAGGAGGTTCTTTGCATCTCAATGCTTGATAGATGCATTTTCCGGATGAAGCAACGCGAGCTGCAAGCCCTTCCACCATGTAGGCTGCAATTCTTTGAGAAGGTTCCCCTTGAATCGAGACCATTTGCCTGAGATTGTTTATCATAGATGTGGCTTGCTCTTCATTTCCTTCTGAAAGCGCTCTAGCACATTCATAGAGTAATTGTTTGGGAGTCTGGGGTGAGTTCTGTGAAGTTTCTTTGGTGGTGCTACTTATGCTGCTAATATTGGAAGAATCTGAGGATGAGGACTCCTTGGGTGAGTCATGAAGTAGCATATCTTGAAGCGGATTGGCCCACTCGGCCATGTCAGGATCAATGTCCATGCTTTGGACAGTCTCAAATATGTCTTCCTCCTCCTCTTCTTCATCAGAAAACAAAGCCCTCTCCAATTCTTGTAGTTTTAATCTCATTTCACCATCAAAGTCAAGGCCATCAGGGCTCCTATTTTCCACAAAATCTGATTCAAAACTGGACTGATAGACATTGTTGTGACGCCTTGTAGACAGAATACGACTGTCAAATGGGTTATTAACAATCACAGAAGCTCCTGAACTAGCTCTAAGAAGGTAAGAAGAGGCACCATCAGGGTGAACTGAGTTTCCTGATATGCTGGAACTAGACGGTTCTATCAGTTCTTCTGATGGTGAATCACGGAAATACTTTTCATAACTCTCACTGGAGTAAGAATCTGTGATATACATGTTTCTGTGCTTATCTGGAACAAAATTGTGGGAGGACAGATCAGGTGTAACATCAGTTCCCTTTAGTGTGTAGAGCTTGGCATTCCTATATGATGCATCAGCCAACTCTGTAGACATAACCAATGACATAGTTCTCCTTTTATTCACTCAGCTCATACAAAATTTCAGTCTGCAACCAAAACATCACACAGATTAGTCAGGAAGATGCTATAAAATCAGCCATCAATTAAAACTAATAGGCTTTAGTTTTTCCTCCCTTTCCTACCTTGAGAAATAGTAAAACGAATGCTCACTGATGAAATCTTATTGAACCTTCTAGGATGTGTCTTCCCTGAGATTGGTTAAACAAGAACATTAGAAAACATTTTTCTTTAGAACACATAACCGATCTATAAACATATGAAGCAACTTATTAACAAAATTTAGTTATTGGCTTTGATCACATAAATTTATATGGCAGATAAAGCTTCACCCAGCATAGCAAAGAATTTCGTTCTTAAAATAGTGGTTTCACACAACATTTGGGAAAGCAACAACAATAACAACAACAAAAACCTTATCCTGCTAGATGAGGTCGACTACATGAATCACTCGATGCTATTCAGGTTGTTGAAAGACAAAATCTTGAGATTCATCAAGCAACACACAGTATTTGGAAGAGAAAAATAGATTTAGTTTACACCCATGTGTACAATCTGGTGAAATGACTGCAGATGTTAACTGGATTAAATCCAAACAACATAACCAAACGCATTCTTGAAATCAAATGAAAATACCCAGGAAACAAAAACTTTTGTATTAATCGATGGCTATTCAGACATTAATCTTATCTGACACAAAAAAAAAAAGGACTCCTACAGAAATTGACAACAAATTTTACATTTTAAAAATAACTAGAAAGCACAAGAAACGAGTATCTTGGTTGGAACAAAACTTTTGATTCAAAAAGTAAAAGACTTCCAAGAACACTTAGTCAACCGACCACTGTGTTTTTTATATGAGAAACTAAGGGGTTAACAAAACTCCCTTCCAAAATCCACCTTTGTTGCAAATGCAGAAACCAAAAAAAAAAAAAAGATGAAGGAGAGAAACAACTGGAGAACCAACCCATGATAGGAAAAGCTATATACTCCCTAGAAAAAACACTGAATTCAGAAACTAGAAAGCAAGGGCATTTTTTCTCCACTCTTGCTTTAATTCAACTTGCAATTAAACACAAGACTTGCAACCAATACCTCTTATTAGGAGCCACCCAGTTTACAAAAACTGAACCACAAAATCAATATTCTAGAGGTAGAAATCAAAGAAAGGATAAAGGGTACCTGGTGCAACTTCAGGCAGATGAGGATGATGATGATGATGACGATGATGCTCTTGGAGACAGAGACAGAAACTGGGGTAAGGCTTTTGACCAAGAAGCAGAGAAATTGAATATAGGCAACCCAAAGGGGCAAGCAAGACAACCTCTTGATGTCTCCTTAGTATATTAAAAAAAAAAATGTTTCCTTAGGAAGGTCAGATTGGTGGAATAGCAACAAAACAGATAAACAAAAGATGTATTGACAAGGTACTTGAGGATTGATTTGCACAACCAATAAAATCTAATAATAATAAATATAGATGTGGACAAAGGAAGAAAAAGATAACAAGACTTTTAAGCTTAAAGGTTCCAACGAATTAAGAATTGTGGTTAAGTTAGGAGCAATTGAGCAACCGTAGTAAGAAAATAATATGAATTTATGAACATATGGTATAGTCTAAAGATACCCATTTGTTTATTCATCTATATATGATAATCATGACGACAATTTTAGCTTCTGGAACCGAGTGAAAGTGGTATGCAAGTGGAAAATCAAATACAAACCCACCTAGAATTAACGAAACTTCTTGGAATTCACTGCAACTTGTCTGTCTATCTCAGCCGAAGACATTGGCCACACGAAACTATGATCAGACAATGACAAAGGTACCCATCATGGACGGTCCAAGCTGCAAAGAATGTCCACCGTAGGATTCACATATATCAGCAACCATTTTAGTGGCAATAGTGTCTTTTCACTCTTCCCTCAACTTCAGCCCTAATGTGAAACTGATGATGTACACACAAACTTATTTATATTAAATTATTGATTGAAAGGGTTGAATGATTCTACTACCTTGGCTCTGAAAGAGGGTGAGAATCCACGTCTTTTCAAAAAAAAAAATTGTTCTTTTGGGATTTGGAAATTTGAGTAAAATTATCTTTAAAATGTGTAAAAGTACAACATTTTATAACATAAATATACAAAAACATTCTAAGATTTTATAGTACTTAATTCCTATTTGGAAAAAAAAGGACCTTTTGAAATAGACGCGTTGCCAAATGAGTATTCATGCGTTTATACCCAATCCATTTTTTTGGTGAATTACCTTATCTATTATTTATGTTTTGGATAAATGTAACATCTTAAAGTATGTTTTATTTGATAAATCAGTAAATATCATTTTAATTTTAAATTTAAGTATAAAAACTTGACACAAGGATTAAATTAAATTTATAAATTCCATCTCAAGTAAAAGTAATTTTAAGTCTCAAATATTTAATTATGAAATAAAATTATCTAATTGCATATTACTTGTACCTCAGTGAGGATTTGAGTATGGGTTTAAGGATAGATACCAACTTTTACATACAATCATTTGAGGAGATCAAATAAAATTTTAATTATTATTTTTACTTTTTATGTAACATGAAGTTAATCTTGTTCACATATGAATTGATTCATTATGAGTTAGAAATAAAAACAAGTTAATTTAACTCTATTTTTTTTAAACTAAAAGTTTTGTAATAAACATAATCTATTTCGGATTGGCTGTTTAACCTAGTTTACTTAAGTACAGTTTTATTTTATTTATGTATTTTTTTTTCATATTTATTGTATATAATTAAAGTAAATTGACTTGATGAGGTATAATAATAAGGTGTTAACTTATTTCATCAAGCATTAAAGCATTAACTACAATCATGAAGTAATATAATATTAAGTCAAAATTAAAGTAACAAAATATATATATATATATATATATAAACAAATAAATTAAACATCTAAATTATTTAAATATTTTTGAACATTTTACTTTTGAAAGAGACCAAAATGTCAAATTACATAATTAAAAGTAATAGATAAATATAATTATAAAGAAAAATGACAATGAAGTGTTAATCGTGAATTATGGATCAACTCTCTTCCAACTCAACTTAAATGGATTTAACTTACAAGTTAAATGAATAAGTTTTGTTTGGTCCATAAATAAAAAACTATATTTTTCTAAACTCAACCTTCCTCAAACAAGTATGTGAGGAGTCCTTGCGCATCCCCTCCCATATTTTTTTCACTATATATAACTTAATATATAAATAAATTTTATTTCATTTTAGTATATTTTATATAAATGACATCCCGAAAATTACAATTTAGCACTTTAAAGTTATTTCTTAAAGACCCTCCGCTAATGGTGAATTAGGTTAGCTCACTAGTTCAAATCCATTTGACACTCCTAGTTTTATATGCAAATTATAAAGCATGTACCTATCCAAAATTTATAATAAAACAAAACTCAAATGAAACAAAATATTTTATTATACCTATAGAGTGAAACGACCAAAGAAATATAATTTTTTTTTTTGCATATATCAACAGGACCGATATTGACATCACAACAACATCAAAGACTTAAATATATGTCATATCGAGCCTAGGAGGCTAATGTACCATAAACACCCAAGATCATCTCGGCCAAGGCTTGGCAACAAAGGTTATTATAATTAAATTGAGGCAATGGCTAAAATGCATTAACAAAATGTTAGACAAATTAATCAAGGTTTTTAACCTTATGGTCGTGGGTTCAAGCTCCACGGTGGGCATCAAAATATTCTTACAAGACTGAATATACCATGCAAAGACTCCACAACTACTCTTCACCACATCTTACAACCTTCAAGTCAAGGTGTTCTCATCTAAGTTGTCGATCCAAACTGAGAAGTGGTGTGCCTGCAAAAGACTTGATGACCTATAAATATCAGCACTAATAAGGTGTTAACTTATTTTATCAAGCATTAAAGCATTAACTACGATCATGAAGTAATATTATAGGAATATTAAGTGAAAATCAAAGTAATAAATGATATATTTATATATTTGAACAAACAAATAAATTAAACATCTAAATTATTTAAACATTTTTTAATATGTTACTTTTAAAAGAGACCAAAATGTCAACCTACATAATTAAAAGTAATAGATAAGTATAACTATAAAGAAAAATGACAATGAATTGTTAATAATGAATTATGGGTCAACTCACTTCAAATTCAATTTAAACATGTTTAACTTAGAGGCTAAATGAATAAGTTTTGTTTGGTCCATAAATAAAAAAACAATATTTTTCTAAGCTCAACCTTACTCAAACATGTGTGTGAGGAGTCCTTGTGCCTCCCCTCCTCCTATTTTTTTCACTATATATAACTTACTATATAAATATTTTTTATTATTTTTATTATATTTTATATGAATAACATCCTAAAAATTTTTGTATATTTGCAAAAAAAGTTTGGCGCTCTAAAATTATTTCCTATAGACCCACCACTAATGGTGAATTAGGTTGGTTCACGAGTTCAAACTCATTTGACACTCTAGTTTTATATGCAAATTAGAAAGCATGTACCTATCCAACTATTTATTATAAAAACTAAACTCAAAGGAAACAAATTATGATATTATACCTATAGCGTGAAACAACCAAAGAAATACAAATTTTCTTTGCATATATCACCAAGATTGATACCAACATCACAGTAATACTTCGAAGCCTTAAATATATGTCATATCGAGCCTGGGAGGCTGATGTACTATACATACTCGAGATCACCTTGGTTAAGGCTTGACAACCAGGGGTAATTATAATTAAATTGAGGTAATGGATAAAACGCATTAACAGAGTATTAGACAAATTAATCAAGCCTTTTAACCTTGTGGTCGTGGATTCGAGCCCCACGGTAGGTGCCAAAATACTCTTACAAGACCGAATATACCATGCAAAGACTTTACAAAAGACTCTTCTCCACATCTTCCAACCTTTAAGCCAAGATGTCCTCGTCTAAGTTGTCGATCCAAATTGAGAAGTGGTCGGGTCGGTTTACCAAAATGATCTCAGGTGTGTACAATACATATATTATTAGGAAATTGATGTTAAAATGACACATATTTTTCTCTTATATGTTAGGATTGTGAAGTTTGGTTCCAGTCTCACGTCATATAATATTAAAAGATATTGCTTTTGCTATATTGTTATATAAACAACAAGTTGTAAAGATTTTAAGTACTTCAAAATAAAATGCTTCTATAAGGATTGTGTTAAACCATGTTAAATTGTGATGTTTCTTTTCTCTCTTACATTTTTTGTTATCGAGTTTAAGTGTCAAAGTCACAAATTCAATTTTTAATTAAACAATTGTTAAAGGAGATGTCATGTGAATTAAGTAACAATGGAAGAATTTGATTTTTGGAAGAGACAATTATTAAGGGTATAGATCGTTGTTGTATGTATCTATTTTATCAAATAAAAAAAACATAATTGAATTAAACAATAATGATTAGGTTATTCGGATCTTAATTTTAATGAATCACATTCTAATTATTCATTATAGCTTTTAAATCAGTGATAAGATACAATCTAACATATTTATGACTTATAATGCTATTAAATATAATTAACTAAAAACAAAATAAAATTAAAAATATTTAAAAACTGAAAGAATGGAAATTATGTAAAATAGGACCATAGTTACATTTAATTAAAAACTAAAAAAAATTAAAAAATAATAAAGCGAAACTAAAAATTAAGTGAAATACGGAAACCAAAATTATTAACTTTACTATTAATTCTATATATGCATTAAATTTGAGTTCAATATATTTGAAGACAAAAAGTCCACTTTGATAAGTAACCGTGTTTGTGTGTCAAAATTAATATATTTTATTGAAATATTATTTCTTTTTAGTCGTAATAATAATTATAGCTTACTATACCAATTTACAAGACACGTTGAGGTTTTCCATTCGTTTTACGAATAAAAGATAGAGTCATAATTATTTGCTCAGTCTTTTTTAAAATGTTGGAAACGCGCTAGAATCACACGAGTGGGACTACCCAACTTAGCATTGTAACACTTTTTCTTTTTTTCGTTTATATCTCATAATGTCGTGTAAAATTTCAATAGTACCTTCTGACGTAGAATCTTTCGTCATATCATTACCGCGTGACGTGTGCTTCACATCACACTCACTTTCCTTTTTATAATTTACATATTATTAGTATAACAAACCATTTATCACTTTTATTAATAAATTTAACACATAACTTTGGATAGTATCTCTCCGTCCAAATATGAAACTTTAGATTTAACAATTTTTTTCAGTTTCACTATCACACAAATGATAAAAAAACGTTATACAAATTAAAAGTTTTACATATCCAAATTAAAAATATTCAAAATAATTAAATAAAATTTAAAATATCATTATAATAATTGTTTCCATATTCTAATAATTATACATCATTTAAGAATTTAGACCATTCATAATTTAAATATATTTTCTTTCTTCAATCTTTTAAGACATGAGAAAATCATGAATTTTAAATTCTAAATAATACTTCATATATGAAAATAGACTATTACAATATTATCTCAATATATTTAAAGTTTAAACAGTTACAAAACTAAATATAGAGTTAAACCACAATTTTTTTTTCTTTATAAATTTAACTCGAATTGTTAACTTTTTCATTTTCTTTTCACTAGCCATCATGTTTACTTTTTGGATTGGATACACTACGGAAACGAAATTAACTGTGTCATGAATTTTTTGATTTTAACTTTTGAATAAAATAATTGAAAAAAGTTCCTCTATTTTAGGTTGAAGAATAGAATAAATTAATGAAAGCAGCAATGGGGAATCAACTTTTTAATACCTAAAATTCTGAGAGTGGAAAATAGAAAATAATAATTGAAGGTTTGGACCAAGTCAGAGGTGTGGAAACCTAACATTTTTCCTTAGTTCAAACCTTACTTGCCACCAACACCAACGTTGGTGGGCAATGTTGGACTATTTTCTTCCCTTTTTCTGCTACCGCGTGAGATCTTGAAAGCGAAAAGACGAAAAAGCCCTCATACCCTCTCTCATTATTCTTCACTAAAATCATGACACAATGTTTCAACAAAGGTGAAAGTAACATCTTCTTCGATAACCAAATTGCTTCCTTCTTGCAATTTTCAATTTCAACTTATCTTAATCTTATAAAATGTTTCATTAAACATAAACTAATATCAAATCAGTACTCTTTTAATTTTGGTTGCTATAACAATTTAATAACATATTTATCTTCTATCACTACAAGAAAATGCTTCATTAGTAATTCATTTTAGTGATCAAAAATTGTTAGTTACTATAATGACTAACTTAGATACAAGTTTATAAAGTAAAAAATTATTGGTTACTAAAATAGTTACTATTATAAATAAAAAATTATAATCGATCACTAAATTGAATTTTAAAATTAACTACCATAGTTTTGGCTACAAAAAAAAAATGGTCACTAAAAATTAGCTGCCTAAGTTTTGGCTACAAAAATAACTTAGTTACTAAATTGGTCTCTAATTAATTAGTGACAAATTCAGTGACCAATTATAATTTTTTATTTATATTAGTGACTATTTTAGTAATCAATAAATTTTAATTTTGTAAATTGGTCACTATAGTGACTAACAACTTTTAGTCACTAAAATTGGTTACTAATAAGACATTTTATTGTAGTGTATTAACTTATCATTTAATTTTTAAATAATAACATAAATTGCAGAAAAATAAAATATTTTATGAAGTCTTAATTTAATATTTATAGTTTTCACTACCTTACATTATTTGTAAACTTTGTTGGCAATTTCTTGATTTTTTTTATATTCTAATTAATGTTTCATTTAATTTTTCACATAAATATATAAGTTAAGATAAAAAATATATTTATTTTTATTCTTGTAATTTCAAATTTTAGAATTAACATATTTCTGTGAAAATATTTTATAAAATCAAGTTTCAAACTTATAATCATGTATAAAAATAATATTTAGATGTAAATTGTGTTTAATAGATATCTACTAGAACAAGTTTAGTCACACAATTAGATTTTTTTTTATGAAGAAGAGAAAAAGACTTCTTACTAAAAACTTAAGATGATCTAGTAATTATCTTAACGAATTTATGTTATTTCCTTAGTTTAGATTCTAAATATAAAGAACATTATAAACTTAGACGATATATTGTATTATGGTAAACTTTCTGGGTGTAAAACTTTTTATTGATACTAAAGTTTTTTTTTTTCAATTTTAATTTTTACATTTTTTGCTTGTTATAATTGAGAATTTATATATATATATATATATATATATATATATTCTAAAACCTGTAATGAAAATTAATTATGTATATCTACATCTAGTGGGAGGAAAAAATGAATTACTCCATCCAATGGTTTTGAGACTTGTAGTGTGAAATGAATCAAACATGTCATCAATCACTTTCATGTTATTCATAGAAATTGTAAAAATTTAAGGGATTAACATCCACACAAGTTATATTTATTAGTAATTTAGTCTTTATCTTTTCCCTTTGTCTTATCCAAACCACCAAAACAAGAGAGGTGGAATTCTAAGATAGGAAAATAATTGACACAAATAATTTTAAAAGATGAGATACTTTTACTCGTTGCTATTGTTTATTATTTATTATGTTTGAGTTGTATGATTAGTATAATCACCCTTTGATTGTATCTAACACATTTTCATTATCGCATTTTGAAAGTGTTTAGACAGATACAATGAATATTCTCATAAATTGATGACTAAGTGCATATCAATGTTTTGAAAACCAAAAATTGATAAGCCATGTTTTGAATCATAATAAGTTAATTAGACATTCAACAGCAAAAATGAAAATAAAACCCTAATTGGATTTGATCTAGTGAAATGATCAAATGTCAACTTAATTCTTTTTTTATTAAAAGTTGTAGTTATATTTAATGTTTGACCATGTTTTAAATAATATTATCTCTAAAAAAATACTGGGCAAAACTAAAACACATGTCATAATTAAATTAGATTTTCTCTTTGTTTAAATTTTTGTAAATATAAAATATAGTATATAAGATTAAGTTTGACTTAACTTATTTTTTGATCTAGAGATTTAAATATAAGTTTTCTTCTCAATAGTTGTCAAAATCTAAAGAGATTTAATTTTTTTTCCTTCTATTATCGAGATATCTTTTAAAGATATATCTGCAATGTATACATTTTAAAATGGACTATATCTCAAATATATATAACTATGACAATCGATAGACTTAGAATCGAAACAAAAGTTTTTTTTTTTCTGATTATTTAATTCGTAATTTTAGAATCTCATTATTTAAAATATATACTTTTGATCCAAGTATCAATTTCATCTATATTTATTTTTTATTTTAAATAATTAAATCTTTTTGGTACTTTAAATTATTAGGTTCTAGAGTTATATTAAACCAATATAAACGAACTAAAATATACAAAATTGTGGATTTTTCGTACAAGCGACCCAATGTGTCCATTTCAAACGAAGGAACACAAAATGCGGCTGAAAATAGAGCGAAAACTAAAATTATATTTTCTTTTATATTTAAAATAAAAATAAAAAATAAAGTGCAAATGCTTTTATCTTTTTCATTTTTTAACTTAGAAACATGAGTTATAATAGAGAGGACGAAAATGGAAGCAAGCTTGTTTTCCTCCTAATGTCTATTTTACTCTTCTTCTTCTTTTTTCAAAAAGCTTTTTATGTTTTCTTTTCCTTTAACAAAAAAATAATCTGCTTAAACTTTAATTGTTCTAAACTTACTTTGGCTTTATTTTTAATTATGAAAAATAAATAATATTTTAAAATTTTAGACCAAACATACTTAAATATGGATTGTGTTTGAACTTATTATTATTAAGGGAAGAAAAGTTGAATATAACATTTATTTGTTTTCTTTTTATTTATTTTATATTATATTCACTTTGTGGTTAACATTTTCAACGTTAATTCCACATACATTCAATTTCTTCCATCATTGAATTTTAATAAATTTTTAACTTAATTTAAGTTTATATTTATTTTGTCTTTTTTTTTTGACATTCATTTAAATACTATTAGGCATCTTCATCTTTTATGGTTCTTAGTTTCAATTTAATTGAATATTTTAGACCTTAGCATTGTTATTCACTTTTGTGGTTTTATTCAATTTCTCATAATCATTATAAATTGATGCATCTTCGTTTTAAATTGTTTAAAGCACTCGGATTTTCTTTATTTTAATAAATTATCGTCATTTAAATTTTCATTATTTTGTTTTAATTTATTTATCACACTTTTATTTTACAATTATAAAAAATTATAGTTATTTAAAGTTTCATTATTTTGATTCAATTTATTTATCATTATTTTTGTTTTATAATTATTAATTCATTGTCAAACAACCCATTTTTTTGTTTTTTTAGAGAGAATGATGTTTAGTAAGTGATACATTCCTACAATTGCATCTTTATGAGATTCAACATGGATTAGCTATATTGTATTAAATTTAGTTAACTTGTTAAATTTTGATCAATATTTTGGACAACAAAAATGTTGCTTTTAAATGGCGTCGTTGCCAGCAACACAATTGTGTTGCTTTACATTGTTTAATGTCACTTTCTTTTTCTCTTTAATTTTTTTTTCATTTTCTTAATTTCTATTTAATTTCTCTTTAAATAAAAAGAAGAAATATATATATATATATATATATATAAGGAAAAACTAAAAGGAAATTATAATATAACGTTTTGTTGCATGTTGTAACATCTTAACCGGAAATTATTTATATAAAATTAAAATAAAAAATAATAATAATAAATCACATTTATTACTAAGTACCTTCCCAAAAACGCAGAAAATTTTAAATCTATTTCAATGCGCCAATTATAAATAAAATCCACGACGTTTAATCATTACAATTATAATCTGTTTATAAAAAAATCTATTACAAAATAGTTCATAAAAATTTGTGACAACTACTAGTATAAAATCCCTATAGCTGGCCCCAACTCTGACGCTAAGCATCCACATGTTCACCTGCATCAACATTTGCTCCCATGTAATAAGTTACATGATCATCGTCAAACACAAACAAATAGGGTGAGCTCAAATACAATAAAAATAATTATAACATGAAATAATACAGCATTTCATAACTGTAACCTGTGTTAGCACCCCAAACCTCAATCCTCCACCTCCAAACCTTCTGTTGGACACCTCTCGATTTTACTCCCTTTAATGAGTGCACTGATCGATCTTTGTTGTACGAGTGTCTACTCGCCCCTCGGACTACAAGCCACCACCTAATAGTCCACACACGGGAATAAATATCAACGACCACGATCCGCGACACCAAGTGGAGTTTCCCAATACGAATCGTCGTCCGTATTTGTCCCAAGACTACCAAACTCAATCAATTACACTAAAAAGGGCAATCTTCCGGAACCCATCTGTACAAGGCACCATACCAGTAGCGCAATGCTACTAGTTTAATGCATATTAAACAGGTCCTAATGGACCTCAATTGCACAACACACAAATTATAGCACACTTCTCATTTATCCAGTCATAATCCTATGACTGAATCACATGGCAACATATTCATGGTTTCCCCACTGCGGTCACACCCTTAATTAACTATGATAAGATCCACTCTACGCTCATCATGTTACCAATTATACATACTCCAATTACTCAAATTAATAGCACATTTTCACATAATTACAATCTCCAAATAGTCATAATACATATCGTAGTCTCCATGGAACTTTAATTTGTGATGCGCATATAACCCAATTATCACCTAGTTATACATAATTCATTTCATCTCACATGCAATGGTTCCTTTCCACCCTCTCTGTCAATTACCCCTAATATGTCCAAAAGTTCTAAATACTCACAGCCAACAATCCAACGCGAAGCAAAATCGGCTTGCCTGTCTATGACTAATGTGTCGCCTGGCGGCAGTTCATGAGCCGCTAGGCGGTGCATACAAATTATGGGTTCTACCCAGATTTTCCTGCACTTGCGCGAACCCTAAAGCACCCAAATTTCAAAATTTCAGTACCCGTTTTGACATAATTTTATATGCTTAACAACCTACAGAGACCATGTTTGTCCAATTTAAGATTATTTTCATGAATCATATAATAATCGTAATAAAAAATCACGTTTATTCACCCCCAATGACAATATGAACGCTAACCCTAACTTCATGCAAGATTCATACCTTTATCATCCATTCATACAGTTTCAAACACGTCCACACATAAACAAATTTTAGAATTTGCCATACATAATCCATCCACGCATCACCAACATCACAAAACTTGAGAAAACAGAACAATTGGGTAAACTAGTTGGCGTTGCCTAGCGGACAGCATCTAGCCGCCAGGTGGTTCATACGAAAAACCCAAAAACTAGGTTTTGAAACATGCGTCACCTGGTGGGTCATCAACGTCGCCAAGCGATTTTTGGAAAATTCCAGAAACACGAACAATTTATTATGTTTTGGCAAAAATTAAGGTTCACATTCATTTCAATCAATCCAAAATCAATACAATACACATAAAACACGTAGTATAACTCTCATAACTTGCCTAGGTTCGAAAACACAACTAATCAATCCCAAAGCAATTGTACAACCAATTCAACTAATCCATGTTTCGTGATAATTTCTATAAATCTAGAAATTTATAATCTCTTATCACGCTCAAGCATATCCTAAAAATAACACAATTGAGACCATCACACAATTTGGCATACATAGGACTCGAACCTAAGTCTTTTGTAAGACCCGTGAAATTTAAATAATTAAATAAGTAATTATTTAATAAATACGGGTAGTGGAGCTTTTATAGCATTTAATTCTGACATGTATGACGTGGAAGAGTACTAGCTCAAGTGGTTGAGAGTACTTTATTGTGTGAGAGGACTTGGATTTAAGTCCTATGTATGCCATTTATGTGCTATTTAATTTATTATTATTTTAAATATGTACTAGATCATGATGAGTGGTAATATAATCATAGAATTATATAAATTATCATGAAACATGAATTGGTTGAATGGTTATGGATTGATTTGATAATTGGTATGGTATGGGTTCAAACCTTGGTAAATCCAAATTAAACTTGTTTTTTGCCAAAATTTCTTTTGGCATGAATGTGAAAGGCCAGAGGAAACCCTAGCCACCTTAGAGAGGCAACCAAGAGGGCTGGAAAAACAAACCATAATGTATCTTGAATAGCAATTAACACAACCTTAATGTTATTTTTCGTTTTTGGATTAATGATGGTTAATTAAGTGAAATTAGAGTGGGAGAGAGAAGAGAAATAGAGGAAAAAGTAAATGACAACCTAGGGAAAACATATGGAATTGTTTTGAGAGAATAAGAGTTGCGTTTAGAGAGGATTGAAAGTTGTTGCAGAAGCTGTTAAAGGAAACCATTGTTGATCAAGAAGAACATTGGAATTTCCAAGTGAGCAAGAATTATCGAGGTTAGGGGAGTTGCTTTAATTGTCTACATGAAATTGTATGATTTTACATTGTATGATGTATGTTTGGGTGCCTATTTCTGCGTTAATTTTCCACTAGTCGAGTTTCTGGAAATTTTCTAGAAACCGCCTAGCGGCTTTGGAGGCCCGCTAGGTGATGCTTGAGAGTGACACTCATTTCTAGATTTTGAGATGAATCTCCTGGCGGCAAGGGTGACTCCGCCAGGCGACGCGAACCCTTGTGTTCTTGTTCAACGATTCAGTATGGATTCTGTGATGGTTAAATATTGAGCAAGGTTCATGTGCATGATTTGAATGTATAAACTTATGAAATCGATGATTATCACTATGTTTGTATGAATTCAAGTGATTGATGGGGAAGCATCAAAGTGAAAAGGGGGTCGTGTTGGGATTGGGTCGAATTGTTAATTTGATTCTTGGAATTTAATGATAACGAAGTTGAGATTTATGGAATTATTGAATGCATATGCATGAAGGAAATTGATTTGTTTGTAATTTATGCGCTTGATTGACTAGAACAAGTTTTGGGGGTTTAGTGCTGATCACGGGTGCGGGAAAAATATGGGGTTTACCTAGAATTTGATGTGCCGCCTGACGGCAAGTATGCGCCGACAGGCGATAGACGTTGCAGTAGTGGAAATTGCATTTTGTGACTGTTCGGGACGCGTTTTGGGATTTTGTGAGGGTGAGGCTAAATTCTACACGTGATAATTATATACAAATAATCCGAATTGAATAAATATGATGTGGGAACAATATAATTATGTCAAGACGAATGCTATAATTATTGATTTGGAGTTTTAGGGATTACACAGATGCAAAACAATTTGGGATTTTTCCAGAACTGTATGCACCGCCTGGCGGCGCATGAATTGCCGCCAAGCAACTCGCGTTAAAACAACTAAGTTTTTGGGTTACTGTTAAAAAACCGCCTGGCGGTGAGGAGCTGTCGCGGCGATGCGTGGGGTGTTCTATTCATGAAAAACACTATTTTTCGTATTTTTTGCGCTACAGGAACCGCCGGTCGCTAGTTTAGTCCCGCCAGGCGCCACCTTCCTCACTTCTGGGCGCTAGGCGCCACCATTTTTTTGGTTCGCACAGTTTTCATAAAACTGCATTTCCTGGTTCGTTAACCGTCTGATATAGGTGTAATTTGGACATATGGTCTATAACATGTGGTTTTTCAATTTGAACGGTGGAGATTTTATTTGGAGATCAGTAGCTAGAGATATACGTTACTCAATATTATTGGTCTGGGACTCTTTAGAATACATGAATAAGCTCTTGATGATTTTAAGTAACTTCTAGTGAAGCAGGATTGGGTTATGTGGTAAGTCTCTATCAATTTGAATGTCCCTTTGGGGTTAGGCACATATGGAGAATTGGTTATTGGTGAATGCATGTGAGTCAATATTAATTTGCATTGGTCCATAGGATCATGTGTTTAAATTGTTAGAGTATTGTTGCTTATATTTGTTTGAGCATGCGTTATTCATAAGTTAGAATTGAATGCTAGCATGGATTTAAAGGGGGAATATATATATGAAATGTGAATGGATTGTTTTTACTTGTTCTGGGTGCTGAAAAACCAGTACTACACAAGTACTTGTGTAGCGCCTGGCGGTGGTGTGTGACCGCTAGGTGATGGCTACAAAACTAGTAGAGAATTGAAGCATGTTGCGCTTGGCAATAAGGGTTGTCTTGCCAGGCGATACTTGTGGAAACAGTAGCATCAAAAGCGCTTGGCGCCTAGCGGCGTGTGATGAAGGATTGAGCCCAACCAAGGATGGAGGCACATGTTTAAGAAGACTAAGCATGTTTAGAAAGGAAGTTCACTAATCCTTCATCCCTTTCATTTGTGTTTATTATTTTTGATTCCCAAAGTTGACTTAGTTGAATCAACTTTAGTTGACTTGTTGACCTTTGACTAGGTTTGACTTGTTGA
>Ga0214542_1003231_pt1 | contig 33491 bp, 20 predicted proteins | sample CNSS1metaG_FD_160096 | JGI IMG/M metagenome (GOLD analysis project Ga0214542, IMG submission 160096) | Root nodule microbial communities from cowpea collected in UCLA plant growth center, Los Angeles, California, USA - CNSS1 | ecosystem: Host-associated > Plants > Roots > Nodule | place: USA...
ATTTTTTTTCTATTAACATTATTTTCTATTAACAACTTTTAAACCATTTTAAATAAAGTTCAATGTAAAATATTAATTAAATGAACTTAATTTGGTTAAAAATATTTACTTGAAATATCAATTTTGATGGAAATATTTGTGTACATTTATACAGAAATTAAATTTGATTTCAATTTGGAGAGGGACAAAATTGCTCTATTTTTACAAAAATTGAGACTAAATTGAGACAAATTAAAATAAAGGGACCAAATTGAGACTAACAAAATGACACGTGGCGTAATACTGACACGTGTCACTATCACTGCCACGTGGCACGATGACAGCTTGACACGTGGCATTTTTTTTGATTTTTTTAAAAAATTCAAAAAAAAAATTAAAAATAAAAAAAAATTCAATAAAAAAATTCAAAAAATGGAGGAACTGACACGTGACACTCCCTCTAACGGCGTCAACCTTGACTTAACGGGAATGGCAAACGTGAGACGTTTCAACAAAAAGGGGACCATTTTGAGACTTTTAAAAATTTGGGTACCATTTTAAGATTTTGACTCCAAAATGAGGACCAAAGACATAATTAAACCAAAAAAAATCATTAGAAAATCTAAACTCCACTATCATACTTCACTAAGCTAATTCCTGTCAGACTACCATATTGTTCTCATAATTGAGAACTTGCCCCGGTTATAACAATGAAGTATTTGCTGCAAGAGGTTGGTAACATTTTATTAGTTTATACATTAAATATATATATATATATATATATATATATATATATATATATATATATATATATATATATATAAAGTAGGAAAAATTATAATAATGTTAGAATGAAGATTCAAATTAATTTAAGCTAAATCATTAAAAGTAATATTAGAAAAGTTAAAATTAAAATTAGGATTAAATATATTTTTGTCACTATAACAAAAAATTGAAAATGATCTTTCCTTGAAATTTTGATTTTATTTGATCCCTTTATTTTCAAAAGCATTAATTTTAGTCTCCCATTTCCGACGACATTAAATTTTATCCTATGTGACAAACTATGTTCCAATCACGTGTTATTCTACGTGACAGCCTCACTAAATGTCGTCTGTCATCTAGGATAAAATTTAACATAATTGAAAATGCGAGAGAAAAATTATTATTTTTTCAAGTAAGGGAACCAAACCAAAGAGAATTAAAGTTTCTCACAATGATCATTTCAATTTTTGGTTATAATTAGGGACCAAAATCATATTTAAATCTTGAAATTAGCATTAGTATATTTAAAATTATTATTAAAAATAACATTTAATAACTTTAACATAGTTGGAAATGTGAGAGAAAAATTATTGTTTTTCAAAGTAAGGAACCGATTGAAATTTTGATTTTATTTGATCCCTTTATTTTCAAAAGCATTAATTTTAGTCTCCCATTCCCGACGACATTAAATTTTATCCTATGTGACAAACTATGTTCCAATCACGTGTAGCATTAGTATATTTAAAATTATTATTAAAAATAACATTTAATAACTTTAACATAGTTGGAAATGCGAGAGAAAGATTATTGTTTTTCAAAGTAAGGGAACCAAACCAAAGAGAATCAAAGTTTCTCACAATGATCATTTCAATTTTTGGTTATAATTGAAAACCAAAATCATATTTAACTCTTGAAATTAGCATTAGTATATTTAAAATTATTATTAAAAATAACATTTAGTAACATTAGAATTAAGATTTAAATGAATATTATATTATGTAGACTATATTACCATTTATTTTACTTTATTAGAAATTTAAATTGATTTAATTAAATTTTGTTTAATAACATTTTTTGTCTCTATATGTGTAACAATGATTAGTGTTTTACATATATTTATTTTTTACTCAATGTAATACCTATATTTTTAAGGAAACTTGTTAGAGATCCTACATCAACTAAAGAAAAGGTAAGTTTATAGTATATAAGTAGATGCAAACATTATAAGTTAGTTTTTTAAGGTTGGGTTAGACTTAAAGTTCATTGCTTAAAATGATATCAAAGTCATCCAAAGCCTATATTAACAAGATTTTTGTTTGTTGGGTCAATCATGTCACCCTCTACTGAAAGATTCGTTATTTGTTAGTTTATCATATCACTTACTATCAAGAGATTTGTTTCTTTGTTGGGCTTATTGTGCCACCACCCACTATCGAGCAACTATCAGAGTATTCATTAATGTCTAAACCTATGCTTGAGATGTATGTGTTTTTGTGTGATGGGGTTTGTTAGAAATCCTACATCAATTAGAGATAAGACAATTTTATAGTATATAAATAGGTACAAACCATATCTTATAAGCTCGTTTTGTAGGATTGAGTTAGATTTAAAGTCTACTTCTTAAAAAGACTCAATGTGATCTCTTCCATTAGATCAGTTTTAACGTCGTTTAAAGGAAGATGAGTTGTTAAGCCCTTCTTCTTCTCCCAAAAATATTTCCCCTTTAACACAATAGATAGATAAATAAATAAAACTAATACAATAATGATCGATATACAAAAAGAGGAAGCCACATAGTTGTTATCTTTAAGGTACTTGAGGAGGCAAAGATCGGAGAGCGTGCAAGGGAGTTTGAGGCTGGTGTAAGAACTAATGGGCATGGTGAGGTATGTGACGCCCCGATATATTACAAGGTAAATATAGAAGAACCTCGTGGAGAACATAAAGAAGACAACAATGATGACATCAAATTCCCACGTGTTGAGTGGAAACCTCTCTTTTCAAGGCAAACATTGAAATAAAAGTTTGAAATATGATTTTGTGTTAAAACATGATGACTCCAGTAGATGAGTACACTAGACAAATTGTAGTTTTAGATCATTTACTATTTGTTTTTACCATCTAACCTTTCTATTTTTACAGAGTCTTTCTCTTTACATTATTTTTTATAGTTTATCCTTTATAATTTTATATCTTTTATTTTTCACATTTTTTTTTGTACCGTCAATATTTTTATTTTCAGACACTATTCAACAACAATTTCTGTATGATCCATCCTTTATCTTAGTAGGAACTATACTATTTACCTTTTTGTCAAACCAATGTTTCATTTAAAATTAAATTTATATTTTTATTTTTTTTTAACATATTATTTAAAATATATATATATATATATATATATATATATATATATATATATATATATATATAACTTAAATACACTTTTAGCACAAAAACAATCAAAATACATTTAATTAATATTTTAAAACAAAAACTTATATTAAATTATAATTATATTTTTATAATCTTTATTCAATATAATAAGGGTTAAGAATGTTTTTAGTCCCTGAACTTTGACTTAAAATTGAAATTTATCTCTATTCGAAATTTTAATAAATTTTGGTCCCTAAACTTTAAAAATGAACGAATCTAGTCCTTTTAATCCAATTATGTTAACTTTTTTTATGTGTCCAAGGCATTTTCTAGAAGATATTAAAACAACAATGTGTCAAACGGTGTAAACAACTCCAATACTAACCCAAAACACGTTCGAAACGTAGAAAAAAATTTAACATAATTGAATTAAAAGGACTATATCTATTTATTTTTACAGTTTGAAGACTAGAATGTATCAAAATTTTGAATAAAAACTAATTCCAATTTTCGGTCAAAATTCAAGAACTAAAATATACTTAACCCATTTAATAATATCACAAGTTACAAATACATTGTAATACAATTGTAATTCTATAAGCATTTAATTACAATAAACAATATAAATAAATATTGATCAAGCTGCACATTGCATTATACATGAACCAAGTCATGGCATAATGTTCATAAACATTGATTTTAGGTATTAGAATCATAAGTTTATCTAACTCATAATTAAAGGGAAATGTATTACACGTCATTTTCAATGTTCCGTTGCGTAGTGTGGGTACCTCACATCAAGAGAAAGAAAACCCAACTAAACTCATTCCAATGTGGTTCACGGCAGGCAAAATTGACGTTTGTTAATAGATGGTTGCATGATACCTTTTCAAACGAAAAAACCGATTACACACGTTCGTTACGTTGTGTTTCTGTTCGTATGTGTTCTTCATAGTTCCGTTTCTGAACCTCTAAAGGAATCTGATCATCATGTATGGCTTGAATTAGGGGTGGCAATTAGGACTTGGTTTGCGGACCGGCTCGTATGTCCGCGAAAAAAACGTGGGACGGGTCAGGATAGTGAACTTGCAGGCCCGCACTGGCTCACATAAAATTAAAAAAAAAAACTTACACCTGTGTATATTAATTACTTTTTGTATGAACTCTTGCATTAACGTTTCAAATAATTGTATAACTGAAAAAGACAAGTATTATGTATTTTGTAATGTGCTAAAATTTAAAGAATATATTGTGTATGTCATAGTATGAATATGATGAAAATGTTGAATTATCAATTTATCATCCAATTCCAAAGTCTTTACTTAATTTTGTGAACTTCTTAAAGTTTCCCAATTTTTAAACATTGAAAGTTTTATCATAAAAATTAAAAAAATAAAAAAAAGTGGGCTAGCCCCCAGGACTGCGGGCCAAGGAATATGCGGGGCGAGCCAGTGTTTGCAGCCCGCATAAAGTGTACGGGGCAGGGCGAGCTAGCCCGCTTTGTGCGGGCCTTATGTGGGTCGGGCCTAAACGGGCCGGGCCGGCCCACATTGCCACTCCTAGTTTGAATTTTGTGTAACACAGTTTTCACTACCACTGACAATATATGGCTTAAATATACAAGTGGTCCCTATTTTTATTGTTTTTATTCAATTTGGTCCCTATTTTCGTTTTGTGTTCAATTAGGTCCTCATTTTCGTCAAATTTGGGTCAATTTGATCCTTTTCATGTTTAAATAGTTAACGTTTTTGAACAGTACATGCCACATGTCACGTGTCAGCTCCTTGTTTTTTTAATTTTTTTTAATTTTTTAAAAAAAAGCTAAATTTTTTTAAAATTTTTTTAAATTTTTTTAATTTCAAAAAAATTGTCCACGTGTCAAGTCACAATTGTGTCACGTGTTAATGCTAGTGCCATGTGTTAGTTTGTGGTTGTATTATTTCTTTTTGTTCAATTTAGTTTCGATATTCTTTATTTTTTGTTTACAATTCAGTTAACTACGGAGTTCTGATGGGATCCGGTGCATTAGTGTTGGTATGATCGCACCTGTGAAGTATTACACGATCAATGTACATATGGATTTTGCATTGGGCCTAAGTTTGAAGACTTGGCGCGACACGGGGGCACGAGGACGTGAAGTGGGTTGTTTTGGTCTGAAGAAATTTCGATAGTAGTCAGTTGGAGACATTTAGATGGTAATTTAAGATTTGATTGCAAAAAATAGTGATGAAAAGAACGTAGGAAAAGAAAATAACATAAAAAAGAGGTGCAACACGAGAACTCGTTAATTTTGTTTAATTTAGTTCCAAATTTTGTTAAAATAAAATCATTTAATTTTTAAAGTCAATTATAAATTATAATATTTAATTATAAATTGAATATAATTCTTATATTCAATTGTTAGATATAATATAATTGATTAAATATTATTAAAATTTAAAAAATATATATTAACATTTGTAAAATTCACATTTAAATTTAAAAATTTAATATTTTTATTGCATTTTAGATATTAAAATCTAAAATATTTTATATTTAAATGTTAATTTTACAAATATTAGTTTACTTTTCTAAAATATTTTTATATATCAATTTTAAAAGTATTTTAGAATATAAATATTAGAAAAAAAAATTAATAACTATATTCTTATAATATTTTAAATAATTATATTCTATTTAGCAATTAAATATAAGAATTTTATTCAATTTATAATTAAATTTAATAATTTATAATTGAATTTAAAAAATAATAAATTCAAATGTCAATTTTAGAAAAAAATATTAATATAATTTGTATAAAAGATATTAAATTTAGTGTCAATTTGAAAGGGACAAAATTGATTTATTTTAACAAAAATTGGGACTAAATTGAACAAAAATAACGAATATAGGGATTAAATTGAACAAAAAAAAAATATTACCACAAATTGACACGTGGCACTAGCATTAACACGTGGCACAATTGTGACTTGACACGTGGACAAATTTTTTGAAATAAAAGAATTAAAAAAATTAAAAAAAAAAACTAAGAGCTGACACGTGGCATGTACTGTTAAGAAATGTTAACTATTTAAACACCGTTAGTGAAAGGACCAAATTGAGCATAATTTAACAAAAATGAGGACCTAATTGAACACAAAACAAAAATAGGGATCAAATTAAATAAAAATAACAAAAATAGGGACCAAATGTATATTTAAGCCTAAATATATGTTGTCTTTTGCTGATTAAAATAAAACACGTTTTTCTGCTATGGATGTCGTCTCCACCACCACTCATTTGAGTTTGCAATCAAAATTAAAAAAAAAAAAAGTTGCTTCTTGAGCATGCATTAAAAGTAAAAAGTATTCACAATGTATTGTTTGTATGTTTCATTAAAAAAGTTTATTTTGTTAAATTTTCTAAAATTTAGTTTTGAGATAGAAACAATATTAAGTATTAGTTGTTTTTTAAATTTATTTTAACTTTCATAAATTAGAAACAATATGTTTTAAACTAAACCTACCAATTGTGTTTATTAACTGTTCTATGGAAATATTTCGCTTTTTCAAAATCTAAATATAACCTTATATCAATCTTCAATAACAGAAAATAAAGTGTTCTAGTTACACTAAAGTGGAACGTGTTGAAAACACTAGTGCAAAAATGACTTATAACGTCATCCATTCCACGTCTGTCCCAAAAAATTTCAATGTTAAAAATGATCGGTAGCATTTTTGTAAATAAAACGTCAAAATTGACGTCGATTGCTAGACTAACCGAAGTTAATTTAAAAAATAACGTCAGTCCCTCCACCTTCGATGTCAAGTAACGTCGGGCGCCTAGCGACAGACATTGAGTAACGTCGGTGCTCCCAACGACTGTGAGTAACCCTTTTCTGGTTTAAAAAACGCGAAACCCTTTTCGGGTTCCTATTCCTTCGCGCTCTCCTTCTTCCACAGTGACCCAGCGGCAACGACAAATTTTCCACCACCGTAAAAGGTGATTTTTAGTTCGTTTAACTTGAATGAAACTTGATTGGCACCTTTGGTTTACATTTTTTAACTTTTTCACCGATCGTTTTGCCCAGGATTTTTGTGGCAACAACAGTGGCGAGGTTTTGCAGTTCCTCCGACGACCTCCAACATCAGCAACAACAGACGAGCAACTCCTCCAACGACCACCATAAACTTTTCTCGAATCTTCACCTGTCAACCCTTAGCTTCCAATTAGTAATGTTTTTCTTTTACGGTTTCAATTTTTTTTTTCACTTTGTCGTTAATTTCTCACTTTGGCATCTTTGTTGTTTATTTCTGTGAAGAGATTTAGTTTTAGGTGCTGCGTTACGAAGTCTATCGTGCATCTAAGATCGACTGCTTTGGCCATGCCATCTCTGTTTCGGGTTTGGTTGATTGTGGTTGCTTCATAGTTGCTTCACGTGTTCAAACAAGGCATATTTTTCCCTTCTTTTAGCGTGAAAATGCACGTCTATTGTCCAATCCCCCGAAGTTAATTGACGTTAGTGTATATTTCTGACATTAACATTGACGTCACCCAATTTGACGTCGGAGTTTGGGCAGACGTCAAAGGCCAAAAATATCAGATGTTAAAAGCCTTTTTTGTGTTAGTGAAAGAAATGTGAATAACGTAAAGAAAAAGGCCTACATAGCTTGGGAAGAGAATGACTCAAGCTCTTCTTATAGCCCAAGTGATTCTGATGAAGAAACAAACATTTACTTAATGGCAGATGGTGAATCCACGAGTAACAAGGTTAGTAATTTCAGTGACCCAAATGAATATTATGAATTGCATGCTACTTTTAACTAACTTTATACTAAATATAAAAAGTTGTCAACCTTGCATAATAAACTGAAAATTGAATATAAAGTTCTTAGACAAAAACTTGAACAATCTCATTAAAAGGAAGATATGTTGAGAAGAAAATTTTCTAGCTTTGAAAAAGGTGAAACAATAATCGATGAGTGCGAAAATTGCAAGATTTGTGAAAATAAAATTATTAATCTTAAAAGGTCTCTCGCAAAATTTAGGTCAAAATAATATTCTAAGAAAATCAAGAAAAAAGCCTTGTAACAAAAGTGGACAAATTTGTAGAAACTGTAATAAGAAGTTTTATAAAACATCTTTTGAAAAAGGAAAATCCTCTTCTACAGCAAAAAGTCTAACATACACTTTTCAAATAAGTGTAGGATCAAACATTTTGGTGTTCTAAATGGGAAGTATTCCTGGATTCTTAAAAATAAGTAACTTGTTCCTAAGCCCAAAGGACCCAAATAAGTTTTTGGGGAGCTAAGTTACTTTTTATTTCTTTTGTAGGATGTCTCAAAATCAAGATAGTCTCTTTGGTATCTTGAAAGTGGATGCTAAAAAATATGACTAGAGACAAAAGAAAATTTAAAATTTTCAAAAATAAGTGAGAGTTGGCATTATCATTGTTTTTATTTTGTTTATTTTTATCTTTTATTGATATTTTATTAGTAGTTTTTAAATAATTAACATTTTTATTTAATAAATTAAGAAATAAAAATATTTGGTTCTTATTTGTGAAAATATTGTGTAGATAAGTTGAAATCAATCAAGATTGAAGAATATCTCAAGAAATTCAGTAGTCAACAGATTTGGTTACTTCAATTACAAAAATCAAGTACAAATTTCAAGCGTAGTCCAATTCGAGCAAATTCGCTCAGATCCTTTAAATAGGAGGCTTAACAGAATTAGAAAGACACACTCTTGGAGCATAGGAAACTAACTCTAAGACAGATATGACAAAGGATCATTCTGGAGTCTAGAGGCATTGCTCATTTTTTTCTAGTGTTTAAAATGTCCAGGAGTAACTAATTCCCTAATTCATGGGGGTTGGATGTAATACATATTAACTCTTTATGATTTCTATTATTCAATATATTTCTTTTCCATCACTCTTTTGTTCTATTCTTGTTCTTAACTACATGATTATTGTTTGCATATTTGGTAGTAACTATTGATTGAAAAATAGTTTGGGAAGCCTGATTAGTGTTGGCACAAACAAGCTTGAAGCAAAGATTTGATAAAGCCAAGTGCATGAGGATCCTATATGGTTGATGAAGATTGATGAAGATCTGCTTGAAGATTATGTTTCAATTGCATTAAGTTTGGAAATGATGTGTTAAATATAATGATTACATGTTATATCATGTTGGTAGGCTATATGGCATAGGTTAGATGTCTTGTTAGTCTTAGTGTGTCTTTCTAATCTGTTAAAATGGGTTTTAACATGTTAAAAGACTTGATGTATATAGTGTATGGTATGAATGTATTTAATCAGTTGAATTGTTTTTCAATCGGCTGATTTCACTTAAGTCAATCGAAATCAACCGATTGCACGAAAAATTCAACCAATTGATTTCACTTAAATCAGACTATATAAGTTGTATTTTCGAGAGCAGAGGCACGATTCAGAGTTTTTAAGTGTGAAAACTTGTTATTCATCACTAGAAAACTCTCTCTCTTTGCATTACACAGCTACAAGGTGAAGATTAAAGATCTTGGTTGATCTTGGAGGCATTTTGACTTGGGATTAGCTTGAAGAACTCGTGTATGGTTGGCTAGGGAGAGCCACGATCAGATTTTGTAGTTCTTGTGCCTCTAGTTGTTTACCTGGTGTGATTCTAGGTTTATAAGTGTAATTCTTGCAGGGTTATATGCTAGATTTTTGTGTGAGTCAAAAATCTTGGTGTGTTTCTTTGTTCAAAAGTGTAATCTTGGTGTGTGATTTGTAAAACTTTTGAATATAGTGGAAACCAGACTTAGGTTATCCTGGTAAACTGGATGTAGCTCTGTGATTGAGTGAACAAGTATAAAAACATTTGTGCCACTCTTTTTCTTTCATCTCATTCACTTTAAAAACTCAAGAAAACCAAGTAAATAATTCTTTATTGAGTTTTAATGCGTTTTTGTGTAATATGATAATGCATACATGTTAAGAATATTGTTTGGAACAAGTCTTATGCGTAAAAGTTTGTTGGTTGAGTTAAATCTACGAATTTTTCATTCTGCATAATTTCCCAAGATTTTAGCCGATTAATTTGAAATTTTAATCAACTGATTCATAGGCTCAAGAACATTTTAATCTATTGTTTTATTTTTTGACCATTTGAAAGTGTATTGTTATGGAACTTTTGCATTTGAATTTTTTGGTCTATTTGATTACATTATAAGGGGTTTTAAGCTTTAAAAAAAAAGTTTTCAACAACCAATTTAACCCCCCTTCTTGACTTAAATCACCATTTAAATCTAACAATTAGGATAAAATAGCTAATAGATTTCACATGCTAGACATAAATGTGAAACAATTACTCATTCATAACATCAAAGTTTTGAACTTAATGTGAACTCATAAATAAAATTACTAAGACATTACTATTTTTATTATTAAACTTCGGACTTGTTGCTAAGACATTATGGTTTGTTACATGTAGTGTGAATGCTAGAGTAGGAATTGGATCATGAACATAAACCTTGGTGAAGTCTTTATCATATAATCAATATCATTATTTTAAATTGCTTTCTTGAACATTAGAATTATTTTATTCAAATATCACAAATTTTCTTGTTACTAAAGTTTCCTATACTAAATTTAGGAAATAATCATAATTTAACTTAATCAATTAGTCTCTTGGGAAACGATATCTAGACTTATCCACTTTATTTCTTGTATGATTTGGAACACTTGTCAATTTTGTAACAAGTTTTTGGCATCGTTGCCAGGGACTAGTGGTTGGTTTAGTACATTTTGCGTTGATTACCAATTTAAGTTTACTTTGTTTTTAATTTTGTTTTAATTTTTTTAAATTTTGTTTTTAAATTTTTTTAGTTAAACTGTTTAATTCATCCTTTCTACTATTTCCTTATTTGCATGAGAGACAGGATTTCGGCTGATCAATTATTTCACGGTCCTGAAATTGAACGAACAACTCAAAGGAACAAAATAGACGAATGATACTTTTTAAGGAAGCATAAGAAGAAACAATTGTATGAAAAACTTCTAGCATTAATTCATCAGATTAGGAAGATTATATATGCGTACCTTAGGAGATTATTCAACATTCATAGGGACGCTAAATTTCAACAACATTACCATGCCAATAGTAAATGTAGAAAATATGAAGATGAAGCCTACTCTTATAAGCTAATGACTCCATAAATGGAAACTCTCATGAAGAAACTCTTAGCAATTCCTCAAGAGATCCAAAATGTTTCTCAAGCTCAACACCAACAAGTACAACATTGTGTGTTGTGTGGTAGATATCATGCTAATGAGTAGTGTGTTATGCAAACCCAACCTCAAGAGGAGGTTACTTATATGGGAAATCAAGGCTGCAAAGGTAATTATGTAAATTATAATCAAGGTTGGAAATCTCATCCAAGCATGGGATAAGGCAGGCCATCAAATAGGCAACCACAACAACAATACGAACAACAACAACAACAACAACCCTTTTTGCATGAAAGGACATCAAAGCATGAAGAGGAAATTAGCAAAGAAGTTAGAGGAAAAATTTGAAAAAAGTTTCACTACTAACACTGAGGTAAACCCCGTGGAGCATTGTAATGCTACCATTATTAGGAGTGGAAAGGTATGGGAGAAGGGAGTAAAAAAAAGGATGAGAAAAGTAGTGAAAAAAAGTGAGAGTAAAGAAAAAAGAAAGGAAGAAGAAATTTAGAAAAAAAAAAACAAGAAGCACTACAAAAAAAAACCTAAATAATGACCAAATTTAGTGACAAAAAATAATTAGTCACTGTAGTGACCAATTAGATACTAATTTATAAAATAAAAATTATTGGTAACTAAACTAGTTTCAAAAAATTATAATTGGTCTCTAAATTGGTAACTAAAATAGTTTCTTTTATGACTTGGTCTTTAATTGGTCACTAACATTAGCTACCTAGGTTTTGGTTACTAAAGGATTTGGTTTCTAGATTGGTCTCTAAATAAAATGGATGAAGATTATGTAAAATAAGCTCTTGAAGAAATGTACATATCAAAAGATCTTGTTAAGGATGAAAATCTTATGAGAAGTGGGAAATCTCCTAGAGTGTTATCACTAGAAAATACCATTAGAGATGTTTCAAAACGAGTTACTACAAGAAGGAACATGAACAATTACTATATGAATGTTGCTTTTGTATCCCAACTTTAACTAGTAATTGTGGAAGAAGCATTACAAGAAGACAAATGGTGTGTTCATGTACAAGAGGAATTAAATCAATTCAAAAGAAATGAGGTAAACATATTGTTTGAAGAATTCAAGCATGAAAATTAGTAGTCAACATATGAGCAACCATAAATGAGTCCCACACCAGAAATGTAAATTCTAAGGGTCATCCTAAATCAAGGAAAATAATAATTGAAATACGAATTTACTAGTGTATGAATATTTTTTAAAAAACGAGGAAAGCTAAAAAATATAAGCGAGAAATGAAAATATACCAACTTTTAATGCGGTTTATTAAAAAACACTTGACATAGGGGTGTCAAAGTGAGTCAACCCACGACGAACATGGGTTGGCTCACCACGGGTTCAACTAAATAAGGGCCAGCTCAACCTGACTAATTTTTTTGTGAGTAAAAAATTTTGCAACCTAGCCCAACGCACTACGGGTTGATGGCTTAGTGGGTTAGCTCACTTACGAATGTTTTTTTTTCAATTTATTTTATATATTTATTGCTATACAATGAGAGTGAATTGACTTAATTTATTTTTTATAATAGGGGAATCAAAGTGTTCACTTAATTCTAAAAATATCTATAACTATAAATAAAGAGGATTTCCTCTTTTGTCCCCACTTTTCATAATTCCAATTTTATCCTTTACAATATAATTGTTTGTTAAATCTTTAAAAATTAACTATTACTTTTACATGTTTTCTATAAAACTGTACGACTTCTCTCATTTTTTTCTTCTGTTTATTAACATTTACTTTCACATGTTTTCTCCATTCACACTACAAGAAAATTGATAATTACTGACTGGTTCTTCCTGACAGATTTTTATTCATTGGTAATTGTTCATTACAAATAGATGTAGTTGTTGAGTTTAACGACAGGCCATATCCGTTAGTAATGTAAGCGATGACATTATTGTGTTAGTTTACCGACAGAATTATCCACGAACGTCAGTGTTGGATTTACTGACGGACATTATTCGTCGGTAATGTCCGTGACGAAATTATTTAATTAGTTGATCGACGGACTAGCCAACGGATGTAGGCCGTCGGTAAGGTCGTCGATGAAATTAGATTTCAGAATTGGTTTCCCCTCTTTCCAATTTCATTTTCCAACCCGTTTCTGTTTCTATTAGCCACCACATCAAAGCTCAAACCCACTACCCACCCACTTCCCACCGAACCATTGACGCTACCGTGCCATCTCCATTGAGGGGCCCTTTCGCCTTTACTGCCACACCAATAGGTAAGGGATATCATTGTTGTGGATTTGCTTCAGCCTGCTCTTGTGTATGTTGTTGCCTATTTGCATTGCTGCTTTGCTTTAATTGATTTAGGGCCGAATTTGTTTGAATTGATCTGAATTGTGTTATTATCGTGCAACAAAACACATTTATAATCTTAATTATAGTGAGCATGAAAATGAGATCGAGAAGAAACACAAGCTTTTCATGTACTTGCTTTTGTCCATCGTTGGGAACTTAATTTGCTAGAGATAGTTAAGCAATTTGAACGCTGTGATGTTTAAGTATGCTTTTAAAGTTTTCTGGATAGCCTCAAAGATTTAGATTAGGATTGGTAGCAACAAATCAATGTGAATTCAACCTCTAATTGTCCAATTTAAAATGGTAGCAAATTTTTAATTTATGTTTGGCAACCCTTTCATGCACATAGCAGTAGTGAATGAGTCTTAAATCAGTTGTACTCTTCCTTTCTTCCTCCCATTAGTTGCACAATCAAAGTTAGTCACCAATTAGCAACAAATCAACATTAAAGACAATTTCATATAAGAACATCACTTTAAAATTCTACTAATTTACAATCTAAAATATGCACTATCAAAACTATAAATAAAAGGAATTTTATCATACTACCCATATTCTAACTAATGTAATCTATGTATCTAAGACATTAAAACTAAAATATCATAAAAGACACTATTATATTGCAAATTCATAAGATTTAGTTAAATATGTCTACTCTAAACTAAATATGATTTAAAAACTAAGAATAACTAGTCTAAAGCCCCCTAAAATCATGCAAATCGCTTGGAAAAATTGTAACATTTTGAGTGTTATCATATAGTTGTGTTGTTTGTAGTAGCTTTTTGATTTCTATTTTGATGCAATAACGAAAACTTATTGGTGATTCTAAGCAATGTATTCTTGTTATTGTTTCTATTTATACACTTGCATTTGTACTCACTTTTTCTTTGTAACAAGCACTAGATGCAAAGGTGATCATTTTCAAGAAAAAGGGAAAGAATTATCGAAGAACCAAACGACATCGACAGGTGTGTTGGACATAATTACTTACTTATACACTTAATTTGATTCAGCTACGTGTAAAAAGTAGAACTTGAATATTGGTTAACCTTTTTTTAATGTCTTAGTTTTCTATTGTTAAAATTTTCTTCCTTTTATTCCATCACCTTGTATATGAATAACCACATATATCCGTTAATGAAACTAAAGTAAAAAAACTAAGCTATTGGTTTAAGAATCTAATTGTAGAACTAAAACCCAATACCTACACTAGAAAAAGTAACTAACCTAGTGTATTAAATAAACATGATAAAGACAACCTTGGTTAAGTCAAACAATTCTTTCAAAGCCTCTCCAAAGGTCCCTTAATCTTCCATCATGTGTAATCAAGTGATGTTTAGGGTCTCCAAAAGCCAAACCTTGATTTAGAGCTTTGCCTTCAAAAGTCAACCTCTGGGTCAACTCTCCATCAAAAGTGAATTTTAATGTTTTAAAATTAGCACCCTTACTGGATTTGTTTGTGTAGCAACCTCTAATCACTTTGTTTTGGATGAATTTGAGTTGCCAATGTGCACCAAAGTCACACATTACAAGTTAGTGTGTTAGTTCCCTATATACAACAAAACTATACTAAACTAGGCTAATTAGTTAGTCTTAAACTATTAAAACGCAGAATAAGGGTTAGATGATAGTTTTAAAGCAAAATCTAATCTAAAATGATACAATTATACTAATTGCTCAATGAAAAATAGCAAACACAAATCACAATGTAATCTCAACTTTTAAAGGCTTAAAATGAGGATTTTTCTTCAAATTAAGTGTGTGGGGGTTTAAACTAGGGTATGAAAATTGTATTTTCATCCTTTGGACTTGCATAATATGATGCAAGTGAACTTTACAAACAAATAAATGAACAAAATATAAAGAGAATTAAAAAATGACTAGTTAAAGTAAAGTGAATGCAAAATGGCTTGCAAAGATTCTCTAAAATGCATATGAATATGAAAAATGTGTTTCAAGTGTTGTAAATGGTTTGAACAAGTTTCAATATGATGAAATATGAAGAATAAACAGTGATGACCCTCCAACAATCATAGGTTCACGAAATCACTACCCAAACCAGACTTTCAAGTAAGAAAAGTAAGCCAATTATGCACATGGTTGTGTAATCAAGGGTCAGAACGTGTAGCAGTGTGCAAATGCATGATTCTACCATCTAGACATGGTTAATATGGTGCTAATGAGTTACTAAAATATATAATTGTCCTAAAGAACTAGTGTAGAATAAAAATCCTAATTTTAGGTAGTCTACCAAACCTAAAATGAGCATATTACACTAAAACCTTGTAAAATACGTGGAGTGACATAATTTATGGCTCAAACATATTTGAAATCACTAAACAAAGATGCTCAAACCTTGATTTGGAGCTTTGAGTTGAAAAGTCAACCTCTGGGTCAACTCTTCATCAACAGTGAATTTTAATGTTTTGAAATCTGCACCCTTGTTGGATTTGTTTGTTCAGTAACCTCTAATCTTTGTTTTTGTTGAAGGTGAAGGCAGAATATATTCGTTGAGGTTGGATTTAGTGCATTCGGATGCATATAATGTTGTTGCTGGAATAATTGGTTGTAGGTGTTTGGTTTTAATTGGTAGAATTGGTTAGGGTGTTTCGTTTTAATTGCTGGAGCTAATTGTTTGGTTTTATTGGTTATGATTTGTGCCAATGTAAGTGTTTGTGAGTAGGCTTTTGGATTGGTGGTGAGTATTCTCCGCTGAACCCTTCAATATAAAGGTATTTGATTTTGGTTTTTTATCTCTATTTATGCTTTGAATATGTTTTATGCATGGATTCACTTGATAGTAAATGCATCAATGTAATAAAGTAGGCTAAAATGCAAAATTGCACTAAACTATCATATTTAATTACTATACAACTCCTTAGGCACATTTTGAATGATACATCAAAGTTAAAAACTAAGATAAAGGTCTAAAGCAACAAGAAGCTTAAAAACTAATATGCACAAGTAGCTAGGTCCCTATTTAAAGAGATTATTACTTTATATTCTTGGATCCATCTTCGATCCATTTTTCTATAATTAGGTAATTACTATCGAAATTCCTATAACTAGGTAATTCCAATAACTACTTTTGGTCTGCATAGTCATGGGACTTGCATTCCAATTAAGACATTATAGCTTGGTTACTATTTGGATATCTTACTAAATAAGTGATATATATCCCCACAATGCTCCATTTAATTCCAATTCTCCCTTTAACAATCTAATATAAGGCATTTATTGTTTTATAAAACATGGGCGAACCTCCTTTGAATTGTTCATGGATGTATGATCATTGTTATAGTGGTAAAGGGAGTTGAAGGAGTCTTTTGTCTTAGGCGTTGAAGAGTTTGTCTTAGTAGCAAGACAATCTAAATATTTGAACTTGAAGGTGGGATTAGATGCCCTTGCATTAAGTGTGACTGTACAAGGATTTTGACAGATGAGATTGTAAAAGTTCACCTTTATAAAAAAGGGTTCATACCAAATTACTAGATTTGGACATTACACGGTGAAGATATGTCAATTGTTGATTTACATGAAGGTGATAATTTTGTCCCTAGAGATGGTGTACGTACTGCTGAAATGGAGCAATTGTGTGACATGGAAGAAATGGTCAATAATTCTTTGTGTCAATTTCAATCAACCCAACAACCCAATGACACTAACTTAGAAGAGTGTCCTAATGAATCCACACAAAGGTTTTATATTTTGTTGGTGGAGGCAAATCAACCTTTATTTGAAGGGGTGAGAGACTCTAAATTGTCAGTATGTGTTAGACTTGTATCTCATAAGTGTAATTGGAATATTCCCAACCAATGCTTAGAGGCTTTCACCAAACTTTTGTTAGATCTCACGCCACCAAATATGAGCTTGCCAAAAAGTTATTATGATGCTAAGAGGTTAGTATCAAAGTTGGGATTTGAGGCTAAGAAGATTGATCGTTGTGTGAGTGGTTGTATGCTCTTTTATGACAATGATAGTGGAAAAAAGATGTTGTATTACTTGAATGTAAATTTTGTCACAAAACAAGATATCACCCAATTCACTAGGGATCAAGGCAAAAAAAACCAATTGCAGTTAAGTCAATGTTCTATTTACCTATAATCCCAAGATTACAAAGAATGTTTGCTTCTACACAAACTGCACCATATATGACTTGGCATCATGAAAACCAAAGCCAAGGAAAGCTACGCCACCCATCTTATGGTGAAGCTTGGAAGCACTTTGATTGTAAACATCCTACTTTTGTGTTTGATCCACGCAATGTGCGACTTGGTCTATGTTCAGATGGATTTAACTCTTACATTCATGCTTCATCTTCACCATATTCTTGTTGGCCTATGATTATTACTCCATACAATCTTCCTCCTGAAATGTGCATGTCAAAACCTTATATGTTTTTCAGTTGTCTTATACCAGGGCCATCCAATCCAAAGGTCATTATTTATGTTTACTTAGAGTCGTTAATTGATGATTTGAAGAAGTTATGGGTTGGTACCTTGAAACAGATGGGCCACCTCCTGGGTTGACACCATTACAAGTTTAGAGAAGAGTGAAACATTTTCCAAAAGTCACTGAAAGTGTTGTGACAAGGATAGATGGATATGGAGAGTGGCATAATTGGAAAAAAAGAAGCATTTTTTGGGATCTTCCATATTGGAAAGATAAGTTACTAAGGCATAATCTTGATGTAATGCACATAGAAAAAAAATTCTTTGAGAACATATTCAATATTGTTATGAATGTGATGGGAAAGACAAAGAACAATGAGAAGGCAAGAAGGGATTTAGAATTGTATTGCAAGCGAAAATACTTGGAGTTAAAGGTTCAGGATAATGGCAAAATATTAAAGCCTAAAGCATATTACACTTTAACCACAAATGAAGCTAAATCAGTTTGTTAGTGGATAAAGGAACTTAAGATGCCAGATGGTTATAGTTCCAACTTGGCTAGATGAGCTGATGTTGAAAAGGGAAGAATTCATGGAATGAAAAGTCATGATTGCCATGTATTCATGGAGACATTACTTCCTATTGCGATTAGTGCTTTGCCTATTCTTGTTTTAAATCCTCTTACTGAAATTAGCCATTTTTTCAAAGATTTGTGCTATGCAACATTAAAAGAGGAATCTCTAAGAAGAATGGAGGAAAATATTCCAATTATTCTCTACAAATTAGAAAGAATATTCCCTCATGGAATGTTTGATTCCATGGAACATCTCCCTATTGATCTCCACCATGAAGCATTGCTTGGTGGACCAGTGCAATACAAAAGGATGTATCCATTTGAAAAGTACTAAATGACTTCCCTATTCATATTTATAATTAATTTTTTAACCAATTTTTTTCATCATGATGTATTTTTTTATTTGTATAGATTCATGGGTGATTCAAAACGATCATTAAAAAATAAAGCCAGAGTTGAAGGTTTTATTTGTGAATCTTATTTACACCGTGAGACAACATACTTTTGTTCTCATTACTTCAAAAACTTCATGTTGTCACAATGCAATTGGAGGAATGAAGTTGAATGAAAAAGAGATGTGTCAACGTTGTCTTTTTTTCAACAACAAGGTCGTCACGCAGGGAGAGAATCGATTCATTAGTTAACTGATGCGGAGTTCAAATCTACTCATGTTCATGTGTTAATCAATTGCATTGAAGTCAAACCATATCTTGAGTATGTAACTACCTCCTTTGTGAACAACTTTATGGTCAATTATATATGAGACTCTAAAATTTTACCATTGGAATTTATTTTCGTCAGCTCATTCCTTATATGCTTGCAAATACCTGAGACTAGTGCTTATATGCGTATTCATTCAAAGTTTCCTAGATGGTTCCAATATCAAGTATGTATTATACCATTAATTATACAACAAATGGATTTTAATGTATCTTAATTCTACATCTATCTTTCTATATTTGTAGGTTTATAACGAGTCATTAAGTGTTAGGAACCAAGACCTAAAGGATTTGTCAAATTGGCCCATGAAATGTGTCAAAGAATGACACACGTACTTCGTGAACGGGTACAAGTTCCATACTAACACATGAAGTGAAAGGAAAAAGACTGTAAATAGTGGTGTTCATGTCAAAGGCCTTACCGAAGGAGGTGGAGATGATTTTTATGGGATCATTCATGGAATATATGAACTAGAGTACGATACTTCTAATAAACTGAAGAAAGTTATACTTTTTTGTGTATGAATGGTTTGATCCCTCCATAAAAGGTATAAGAGTGGATCCTAAATATAACATTGTGGACATTCACATGACTTCAAGGTACCAACCATTTGATCCATTTATTTCGGCATACAATGTTAGACAAGGATATTATGTACAATATCCACCATCTCGAAAAGACAATCGTGGTTGGTGTGTTGCAATTAAAACCAATTCGAGAGGTCGCATCAAATCAAATGAGGTGGAAGACGATGTCCCTTACCAAGTTGATGAAATGCCACATGGAAATGAAGTAATTGAAGTAGAACGTCTAGGAAGAGGAGGACAATGAGGATGACAGTGATGCTAATCACTAGTTTTGTCTTTATTGTGTTGTAATTGAACTTAATGATAATGTTTGTTTTTTTTTTTGTTTCATTTCATTAGAACTTGTAAACTGTAATTTGTATTGGTATATTTTCACATGTTATGTCTAATTAATAGTTTATTAAGTTGTTGGTATATTTGTTTGTTATCATACACCATATTAAATGTTTGCCACTTAGATCGTAAACTCCATACGCGATGTCATCGGGAGATCCACCATGATTAGGAGAAAGGTATAGCAAAACCAAGAAAAGGACGTAATAATTATGTGCTTCGGATTCCACTCAGACCCACCACACCTATGTTGGGCTTACATATGCCATCTTTATCTTCCCTAGCTCCACCCATAAGGTTACATACCCATATTGTTGCTCCCAGACCCCCTTTTGTACCACCCTCACATATACCTTCCTCATCTTCCTCAACTCCACACATAGGGATACATACCCCTTCTGCAGACATTGCAGCATCCCCTTCACCTCATACTATACCATCCCAAACCTTCATTGGTGGCCCACCTCCTATGGTTGCTAAGCATTGTACACCATCCCCAGTTCTAGGTGATATAGTTGCACTAGAATCTATATGTGATCCTGATTAAAATACAGATCACGACCCTCCTCTACATGATCACCTGATGATTGAACCTGTCGGTCGAGGGTAATATTTTGATTCAGTTATTCTAACTGTTTATATTATATAACTTCTTTCATCTGATGACAATTTTCCATGTCTTTTAGGGTTGTTCCATCTAGAGTTGCATCACAAGCTATCACAAAGACAATCAAGCAACAATTTCTTAATTCTTTGCCATCAGGGGGAGCAATACCTGAAAAAGACAAGGACCATTTTTGACAACGTTTTAAGGTAACGTGTTGTTAGTTATTGTACATGTAAATTAAGTTGTTAAATGCTAATGCTTTAAATGTTTTAATTGTGATGTTATAAAAGAGAGTTAAATGGGCACCACAACATGAAAATGAAATTAAGAGAAATTTCAATAACAAAGCTTCACATCGTCTATCTGAACTGTTTAGAGATGTCAGAATGGCTAGGGAAAGGCCAGAATGGATCCCTAATGGTGTGTGGACCAGATTGCTAGAATAGGTGGATCCATTACCACTCACAAGCATACACTTCGTATGGTATACACATTAATTGTCTCTAATATCTTCAATTTAAACAACATTTTTAAAGTTTGACACAATATCAAATTTAATATTTTAAAATATTTTGTTGTAGGCACGTGAGGTGAGACAACATGTGTTTCTTGATGAAGTCTTTTAGCAGACACATATCCGGAATGGTACTGACGAGTATGTGGATGAGAGGTCTAGGAAGACAAATGTAAGAATCTTTTAGTGTTTAATATTATTTATTTAGACTTTATATATATATATATATATATATATATATATATATATATATATATATATATATATATATATATATATATATATACCACCACATAATGATAATTGTTCATTTTTTACTTACAGGAAGAATTTCAGACTAGGCTTTCCCAAGTCAGATCTTTATTAGGCAGCAACTTTCACGTAAACTAGAGGAAAATGAGCAACTGAGATATGAGTTTAGATCCTTTCAATCACTAGTTCTACAATATCTCCCTTTTGATGCTCAGACTCGTCTTCAACAACCACAAGCACAACCACAACAACCAAACCCTACTCAACATAACTCTGGAATCCTTCAACCCCAGTCTTAACAACAAAATAATGAAGAGGACAATAATGAAGAATCTTCTCCTGATTATGAAGATTATTAACTCTTCATTTCCTTAAGAAAAACTTCCAAAATGTACTTAATCAACTTGTGTTTTAATATTCTTACTTGGTACGTGGTCATGTATATATTATTTGACAGATATCCTATGCTACAGATTAATTGGTATGTTATAAACAATTTAGTATATCATGTGGTTTATATTGTGATGGAGTGTGATATGATGATCCATTATTTGGTATAATTGAATGCTAGAATGTTGGAATACTGGAATTATTTGTTTTGGAATTTTTTTGTATGTAGGTATGTGGAATGTTAAATAAACAGATTTGTCCACAAAAAAACTTTACACTTAGTGATGAATTATTGACGAGACAATCCGTCAGAAAAACCAGTCATAGTTGCATTGTCATTACCAACGGATATGTCCGTTGGTAATGACAGTGCAACCACGATTGAATTTTTCGACGGATTGGACCGTCGGTAATTACGAAAGGACAATTCCGTTGGCAACGATTTTTGCAAAGGATATGTCTGTCAGTAAATACCGATGGATGGTTAAGATTTGTCGGTAAAGTATTACCGACAATGCGTTTACTGACAGATTTTTGGCTGTTGAAATTCGTCAAAAAAATAGAATTATTAACGAATTTGGGACCTTATCGACAGATTGTTACCGTCGGTAATAAGTATTTTTCTTGTAGTGTCATTTCACTTTGCTTTTAATAAATATAAATTTATTTTGTATCATCACCTACTAATATAATATCATAACTAATATTTAAAAAATGCGTACACACATGTGTAATAGTGTCTGTGTTTATCCTGGTTATTATAAAGATAATAGTTAAAGATTAAAGTATCAACGTATATAACTTGACAAAAAAATTAATTAAACATTCAAATTATTGAGCAATATTCTAGCATTTAAAAATATGAAATTGTGAACCTATATAATTAAAAAGTAGTAAATAATTATAACAAAACAATTTTTAAAAAATTGTAGAAAAATGTTGGTGGGTTAAGTGGGTCAACCCAGCTTCAACCTGACTCGAACCTGTTTAACTCATGGATTAAGTGAGTCGGGTTCAGTTTAACCCTCTTTTGAAAAAAATGTTTTTTTCTCAATCCAACCCGATTCGAACCTATGATGAGCTGACTCACATGTTAAAACTCATTTTGACATCTTTATAAAAGGTTTAAAAATCCATGGTACACATATTTCTTACTTGAGGTTATAACATTTGTTAATAGACATATGTTAAAATTAAAAGTTTTTGTATTGAACACTTAAAAGCCTCAAACGTCAAACAAAGAATTTTCAAAATTTCAAATTATATATACAACTAATACCTCTTCCTCAGCTTATTGAGATCATCGTATTGCTTAATTGATCCACATAGAGGGAATATAACATTTCTACATATTAAAAAAAAAAGAAAAAAAAAAGAAGATTTAATCAAGAATAGAAAAACATGAAATTTACTTATATCAATATTTTGATCAATTGATCCCATCATATTCTCATGTACTTTCTTAAAAATATGGTTTAATTGTAAGAAAATCAAGGAATATCAAAATGTGAAGAAAGACGGTAAGATATAAAGAAATACAATTTATATAAATAAAAATAAATTATTTTGAACATATTTAAAAACATTATCATCTTTTTTTTGTTTAATTTAAATTATATCTTCTAAACTCAAAGTAACTTGCACTGTTATGCCATCGGCTTAGAATTCGGCTTTTGAGGAATTAATTTCTGAACTCATGAAAAGGAAAACGAGTCCGGTTCAGTAAATATTTTGATACTAGATTACTCTGTAATTCCGCAATGGGTTTACCTGAGACAAAAAATATATATTTTAATCTAGTACCATCAGAATTTCAAGATAAACATTTTATATTTTCTTTTGATAGGACTCGAGTAAATCATGGATCTTCTGGAATGCAGATAACATCTCTGGGGCCTATTCCCCTCCAATCAATATTTTCAAGTAATAAGTATAATGAATGCCTCACCCAATTCAATTTCAACTATCCTCATTGATTAGGGTGGCAGATTAGACGGATTAGACAGGCTTGTATATAATATTAAAAACATAAAATTATGCATAAGTTTCAATAGCTTTAAATCAATAAAATTATAGTGAAAGATGCACTTAAGCAGTTTGGTGATTGATTTAGGAAATTGTAATTAAAATCGATATTATGATTATAATTACTAAGTGTTTATATATTTGTAAATAGTACGATGGTAACACAGATTATAAATTTTATTTTTTACAAAAATATTATATATATTACCAAATACATCTTCATAAAAATAAAATTAATTCATTATCGATATTTAATCAAACTTTAAGTTTACAAAATTTATCATTTTCTTCCTATTTTATTAAACTCAGAGAAATGGAGATAGAGAAAATTAAAATGAAATTATAAAGTCAAAATAAATGTTTTGCCTGTATTTAAAATTTGTGGCGAAAAAGAAGAAAGAAGGAAGGAAAATTTATTTTAATTTTTAATTGTGTAGTGGTGTTGTATTGTAGCTTTTTATTAATTTTTAGTTGAAATGTTTTTTTAATAATAATTGTATTAATTTTAATGAGATAAAATGAGGTGATAATAAATGAAATAATTTAAATTTTTAATTATATTATAAATTTTAAAGAAAACGTAAATTTATAAATTTATATGATTTTGTACGACAATTTGATTGATTTTATTATATTATGATTATGTTCGGTGGCGAGCTATGCAGCAGCGGGCAGGGCCACGGCATCCCAACATTTTCAGCTTTTTTTTAAATTATATGTATTTAAAAAAAATTAAATTATGTTTAATTTTAAATTTTTTAAATTATTTGTCTTGTTTTAAATTAGATAGTAGTATACCAAAAATTAATGAAAATTAAATTAAGTATTTTTTTATTTTTTTTATAAAGTACAATATTTAATATTAATAAATAGTACAATATAAAATTTAATTTTATAAAGAAAAAAAAATGCTAAAATAATTTTATATTTTTTTTCATTGTTTTTTGAGTTTTTCAAGTATTGTATTCATCTATCATCCTTACCTTATCTTTTTTGTTATTGAAAAAATAAAAATAAACAGAAATTCATTATTTTTGTCCTTATTTTTTCATAGCTTCTCTTATACTCTTAAAGAAAAAAAAAAGTAAAGTTCTCTTGTCTCATTTGGTAATAAAATACTTATTTAATATTTAGCTATGTTTTTTTTTTATCTCATTACCTTTCTGTATATTCAGTTTTTATGAATATAGAAGAGCAAGTAATGTATTATGTGATTTTTTATAGAGGATTTTTAATTGTGACTTGATTATCATAATATTTTTTAGTAATTATGTCTCTCAATTTTTGATTAGATTATGATAAATTATTTTTTTAGTCTTAAACTTGTTTAGTAGTAGATAGGTATATTGATAAAAAAACAAAAGAATAAATTCATTTTTTGAAATTGATAAAAAAGAAGAAAAGATGAAAACAAGACGATAAGGTTGCTCATCATATAAGTATAACGATGATGAAATGAAAGCTTGTGATGACTTTTGAATCAATATGTGTACATTAGTAGAATGGATAATGAATATTTTGGTTATTTACATTGAAAAAAAAAATGCCTGAAAAATTGAATTGTGATTCAATTATTTGATAAGCTTAAGAACATCGGTGAAACTATTAAATGACAAGGGGAGCCACGGCTCCCCCAAAATTTTTGAAATTTATTTTTTATATATATTTATTTATTTTTTAAAATTATATTTATATATTATTTATATTAAATTTATATTATGAAAAATTATAATAAAAAATAAAATAAAAAGTTCAATGGAGACATTGATTTATAAAAGAGATTAGAGTTTTTTTTCTAGCTATAAGAACTTTCCATAGTGTAAATTATCATGAAAATGTGTGAGAAGAAATAAATATAAAGAGATAAATTAGAAAACAGAGATTGGGGAACACATAAATTGAAATTGAAGTATACATTCTCGGATGATCTCTCACCTATCAAGGTTAGTATCTTATTATAATTTATATATATTAAATTTATAATTCTTTTTAAGATGTTTCTCCTAAATTAAGTTTATTCCAAATGAGTATAAACTCTAATTTTGATTTTAGGGATTGTTTTATGAAATTTGTATGAACCTTAATTATAATTTTTCCCAAATTATTATAACCCTTAATTATGAAATTTAGGGATTTCATGTTTTCTGCTGCTTATGGTAATTTTTTTTTTAAGTTTTGAATTTGTATAGTGTTGCTTATTTAATTAAAGTTGTATGAATTTTGTTATGTTTTGTGTTGTGATAATTATGATTTGTGAATACAATTTTTCTTTTTCTAAATAGGTGAGAGATAATAAATTTATATTAGAAAGATTATGATAAAGATTAAAAGAATTGATTCTTTTTTGGAAAGAGGAAGGTTTGTCATAAAGATGAAAAAAAAAGCATCTACATTAACTAAACTTAAGAAATTTCATGAGAACCAAGAATTCAAGACAATGAAAAACAAATCTCTAAATTTTCTAGGGTTATATATAATGAATTTAAGAATTCATTAGAACACGATCCGGAAAAAATGTCCTCAAATTTGACAATACCCACCAAATCAAATTGATGAGGTACGAAAGACTTATCAAAATGGTATTCATGGTTTATATCATGATATAATAGCATGATATAATATCGAATGATAATCATATTTTTTTGAATTATACTATTATGTGTGCTTGTTTTAAGCCGAAGAAATGAAGAGAAAAAATGATAAAAAAAAATTATATATAAAAAATTTAATTTGGCGCCCCTAAATTTTTTTGTCCAAGTTCCGCCATTGCTTAAGAATATGAAAAAATGAGTGACAATCATTTAGATATGTTTAATTTCTTTTATAGTTATAGTTATACTAAATTATGTATTAATTTTCACTAAATTAGTGACAAAAATGTTAAGTATATTATTTTGGCTCCCCAAAAATTTTGGTCAAGATCTGCCACTGATTGTTTAATTTTAATTCATAAATATTATGTAAAATAGTAAGTTTTACGATTTAAATCTTGATTTTGACAATCTTGACAACCTTACAAACACTAAAAAACTCTCTAAATCAATTTTAGAGAAAAAAATAATAATTACTATATTGATTAATATATATATATCAATTTATAAATTAAAAAATTATTAGTATATAAAATAGTCTCTTTTATGAATAAAAAAAGTTATAATTAAGTTATGAATTGGTCTCTCATATGTTAGCTATCAAGATTTTGGTTACTAAAAGAATTAATATTTAAATTGACCATTAGTTAATTCGATACCAATTTAACTACTAATTCATTTAGCAGTTGCCAAAATCTTTAGATAACATTAGAGATTGTTTCTAGCATCGCTCAATATTCTCTCATTGATTAAAAGTTGAGGCGTAAGGCGGTTTAAATATTCTTTTCTCCTTCTACGTATTTTAAGGATAAAACTACAACCGAACACACGCTCCAAAATAGACAATTCCTTCGATACATGCTGATTGATAACAATTCTATTATCAGGGATCAAAATAAAGACTAATTTAGTGACCGATTTACAAATTAATTATAATTTTTTTTGAACAATGATACTATAATTCCCATTTTTTATTTCCTAATGAGACTTAATGTGGGTCATTGATTAATGTATCATTATCTTTTTTTTTAATAAATCAATGACTCACACTAAGTCAATCAATGAATAAAGGATGAGAATAAAAAAAAAAGAATCAAAATATAATTTTCCATTTTCTTATAGGTTAAAATACTCCGTTGGTCCTCATTTTTGTACCAAAATCTCAATTTGGTTATCTTATTTTTATTAGTCTCAATTAGGTCCTCCTTTTTGTAAATTAGTATCAATTAGGTTCTTCCCGTTAGTGTAGAACTAACACCGTTAAGTAGGTGTCACATATCAGCTTTTCGTTTATTTGAATTTTTTTTAATTTTTCTTTTAAATTTTTAATTATTTTTAAAAAATTTTAAATTTAAAAAAAAAAATTATGTCACGTGTCACGTTTGTAGTGTGCCATGTGTCAATCTAATATAATGACACGTATCACATTATTGTATGAATCTCAATTTAATCTCGTATTTATTAATATTTTAATACTAGATTACTCTGTAATTCCGCAATGAGTTTACCTGAGACAAAAAATATATATTTTAATCTAGTACCATCAGAATTTCAAGATAAACATTTTATATTTTCTTTTGATAGGACTAGTGTAAATCATGGATCTTCTGGAATGCAGATAACATCTCTGGGCCTATTCCCCTCCAATCAATATTTTCAAGTAATAAGTATAATGAATGCCTCACCTAATTAATGCCTCACCCAATTCAATTTCAACTATCCTGGGTGGCAGGTTAGAGGGATTAAATTTTTTATTTTTTTTTATATTTAATTTGATTTGATTTGAGTTTCAAATATTTAAAAATTTTTAATTTTAGGTGTTTCAAATTTAACCTCAATTTTATTTTTATATAATATTATGATTATTTTTATTAAAATTGATATTTTTATTAAATATTTTAATAATATTAATTGTATTAATATTAAAATTTTAAATATATTTATTTTAATTTGTTATAAAATTGTTTTAAAATTTTACATTTGAATTTATAAAATTGTTATTTTTAAGCCAACTCTACAATATTGCTGATATAGAATATTATACAAATATTTCGAATATAAATTTATTAATCTATATATTTATAATTTTAAAATAAAATTTAAATAAAGTTTATGTAAAATATAAATTTAAATAAATTAAATATTGTTAAAAATATGTAATAGAAATATCACTTGTAATAAAAGTATCATCATTACATTTATATAAAAATTAAAATTGAAAAGTTTTAAAAAAATTTGGGACTCAAATCAAATCAAATTAACAAATATGAGGACCAAATTGAGATTCATACAATAATCTGACACGTGTCACCATATTAGATTGACACGTGACACACTACAACTAAATATGTTTTTAAAAAAAATTCAAAAAAAAAATTCAAAAAAATAGGAGCTGACATGGCACCTACTTAACGGTATTAGTTCTACACTAACGGAAAGAACCTAATTGATACTAATTTACAAAAATGAGAACCTAATTGAGACTAATAAAAATACGAAAACCAAATTAAGATTTTGGTATAAAAATGAGAATCAATTTAAACTTTTCTTATATTAATTGTTACTTAGACATCGGAATGCAATATTTCTAAAATGGTTTTAGTTATGGCTAAGAGAGTGTTTTATAATGGTTATACCTTAATAAAAATATTTTAACAGGTGAAAATACACACACAAAATTAACTAAATATGAGGAATTGATAATGTTGAAGATGAAGTTGAAGTTGAAATACGTCAATTTACACAATCTGGCTTTAAAACAAATAAACTAAATATTAAAAAGAACAATTACCGAAAGTATCCAACCTAAGAGGAATTGATAATAGATACATATCACCCATCAACATCATCACCATTTTCTAAATAATTGCGATACCATTTTTGCCCTTAAGAACATCACGGATCAATTTCTGAAGCTGAACAAACGAAGAACCAGTGGGGCCAGAAGCAGCCTTTTTGGCCAATATTTTCCACTTGACAGCTTTCCTTTTCATCTCTTTACCCTTTTCACCATCCATCATCTCCCTCACAAGCCTCTCTATTTGCCCCCTCTCAACATCTTCAATCTCCACCCCAATCCCCCATTCCTTGCAACAAAACCTACAATTAGTTTGTTGCTCCGCAAAGAAAGGCCAACATATCATCGGAACACCAGCACAAACACTTTCCAACGTTGAATTCCAACCGCTATGTGTCAAAAAAACTCCAATTGCTGGGTGACCCAACACTTCCTCTTGGGGACACCAACCAGATAACAGGCCTCTGTCCTTAGTTTCTGTCACAAACTCTTGAGGTAGAACAGCTCTTTCGCCAACCACAAGATCTGGTCTTATAACCCACACGAAACTTTTGTTGCTGTTTGCTAGTCCCCATGCAAACTCAATCATTTGCTCATTCGTCATAACCGTCACGCTTCCAAAGTTCACATAAACCACTGTGTTGGCTTCTTTAGTATCAAGCCATTCCAGACACCCTGGCTCCTCCCTCCATAGGTTGGACCCTATTGCGTTCAACCTCTTATCACTCACATTGCTCAACAGAAAACTTAAGGGACCAATGGAATACACAGGAGGTAAAATGGACGAGAATGCTTCCAAAACATCGTGCTCTAAAGCATCAAACGTGTTCAAAATTATTGCAGAAGCTTTTTCGGCTCTCATGCACTCGTCACGAGGGAAGTTAAGCATAATATCTTCTGGATCTGTGGTTCTAATGAACGACGGAAAATCCTTCAATCGAATCTCTTTAATGCCTGCCACCCAATCGATTGTAGTATCCAGATATCCGTTTGTGAGATCACTCGCATCTGCATGTCAAATACAAAAATCACGTCATTAAAGTCAACAATCTTACTCCCTGCTTAAAGCTTCCCATAAAATGTAATTAACTCCAGAAATCTTTCATTTTATTTTTCGTTCAGATAATACTATCGCTCTATTTTTTTTTACTAATAGTTTTTTATTTTTTTGACATAATTTAATGTAAATTCTTGATCAATGTATCACTCTCTTTTATTTATTTAAATAATTAATAATTTACATTAAACTATTTAAAAGAATTAATAATTTATACTGACCTATGTAAAAATATAAAAGATAAAAGTAAAATAATATAAGTAATAGTATAATTTTCTTTTACTTTTAATTTTTTGTGAAAATATTGATTATGACGTGTATTATTTCTGGTCTACTGTAATTTTCTTTTACTTTTAACTTTTTTTGAGAATATTGATTATGACGTGTATTATTTCTGGTCCACTGTCTCTGTTTCTTCTTCTACCTTACCCAATGTCATGATTGGAGTCAGAGGAAAGGAGGGAGCATAATAATGCATATGAATAATGAGTTGAAATTATAAATTCAAATATTTAAATATAAAATATGAATACCAATAATTATAAATTATCTTTAAATAAAAAAGTTAAATATGTTTCTTTCTTGATGAAAATTAGAATTTATTTTTATTTAAAATTTTGTTTAATTTAGTTTTTTAACTTTAAAAGTATATAAATTCTTTTGAATCAAATTTTATTAAAGTTATTTAACATTTTACATATATTTAATAATAATAGTGATATTTATATGTTGAACACATTTTTATTTTTAATATTAATTAAATAAACATGTTTGAAATATGAACAAAACTTAATAAATTATATTTAGAAAAACTAAATTTACGAATTCTAAAATCGAAAGATTAATCTACCAAAATTCCAAAATACTAATTTCAATTTTTACCACCACCAAAGTTAAAGATTCCAAAAAATATATATATTTAAGAAGACAAATTACTGACCTTTGAGTGGTACAATTCCCCGTTGAATAAGTTCATTGTAATGCACGTAGCACATGAACCCACATGCGCTACTGGTCCAAAACAACACGTTTGGAATACCTAATTCCTGGGAAGCATCCAGAGTGAAGCTCATGACGCCGTCGGAAATGATGCAAGACACGGCGGGAACACTGGATTCATTGTTCAGTTTGGAAAGAAGGTTTCTGAAATGCGGCAAGCAAGTGGTGCTGGTTGAGTGGCATAGTGAAGGCACATGGTGTGTGCCTTCTACTTCGGGCTCGGGAAGCCCATCGGGGATGGTTTCGAAGCGGAACGACGGAAGCCCGTTGAGAGAGTCCAGGCCTCGGCTTTTGAGAAGGCGTTTGTGGTTATAGTGGGTGTTCACAAAGGTTATGTAAAAGCCGTTGAAGTGAAGGAGTTTTGCTAGCTTCAGCATTGGGTTTATGTGGCCTTGTGCTGGGAATGGGACACACACAGCGTGCGGTTTCTCGTTTGCGTCCCGGGAACTCATTTCTTATCCTTTTTGTTACTGAAGAACAGTGAAAGGAGTGTTTCCTGATGGTGGTGGTGATATCTTGGTCTGTACTCCTGAATTTATAAGGGAAGAGTGGCAATACTTTCATATCATAAAGGATAGGAAAGTCATTTTATAACAGATTTGTTGAAAAGTTTCATATGATGAAAAAGAAAAGAAAAAAATTAGGTGCGTGTGAGAAAAATAAATTTTGTCAATTATAAAAAAAATGTTTTAAAATATCATAGTCCTATACATTCAAATAATAATATTTTCATTATATTTATATTTTTTCAAAATTTAAAATTTATAATATATGTATTATTTTTTAATTTAAAATTTATAATATACATATATTGTTATATTATTAAAGAGAGCGTTAAATTATGTAATTTTAACAAGTGTCAAAGTTTATTCACAGTGGATGCCGTGGTGAATAAACCTTGACTTGCTGTGTCACTGTTACAACGTTGTTATTGTTCAAGAGAGTTCTTGAATTGAATGTTGCGGTTACGGAATTGAATGAGACAGGGGGCAGTACTACCTCATTATTTTTTAAATTGTTCTTTGTCTTCGGATATTGATTTCAATTATTTTAAATACATTTAAATTAAACTTTATGCAATATAAAAAATAATAAATATATAGTCTTTTTTCATTTCATGTATATTTATTACATTTTTTATTTTTCCTTTTATCACGTTATATAATCTACAAATTTATAAATTTTATTCTTTTAGGTGTATATTAAGTATTGGTTTTTCAAAATTGAATTAAAAGTAGAAAGTGACAGATCATGGAGGAAATTCTAGACCTTTTCCTCAAGAAGCCCGTCCTCGTAAAAGTTGAAGAATACGGACAAATAGGTCTCACTTTTTATCATAAAATTAATGAAAATGATATTTCAATAAAAAAAATTTTGACACAATTTTAACATGAATAACGTGTCATCGCATTTTAAGTTTTAAAAATTGATTTTTATTAAATGATAATAATCCTTGCACATGTGGAAAGTTTTGAAGGTAAAGGAGAAAAGTGTTTCGAAGAGATAAGATAGAAGCATTTTCTTTGGATGAGAGAAGATGATAGGAAGACATTTTCTTTCAACGCCCACACCGATGTTGGTTTATAATTTTCCTTTTATTGTATCTCACACCTTTCCCAGACCTTCATCTTCATCCTTTTTGTCACCCAACCGTGATTTGTTCATTATTTTGGCACAAACAACCTGCAAGTTTAACATCAAAATGTTTGGTTTTTGTGCGATTCACCACAAAAGTTGAAAAATTGGGTTTATTTAAGGAAAAGGTCAAATCTTTGGGCAATAGGAGTTATTGCAAGCAAGGGATGCAGTAGGAGTGATTGCAAGGTGTTAAAAATAGATATGTCTAATTATCTTAACCACAAAGGGATCTGAATTGATTAATAAGCTTTTATCTGGTTTAAGATGAATCTTGAATAAATCTTTAGGTTTTAAAGCACAATTAATCAATTTCACAGTTTTGGGTTAATAGACTGTTTAAATCAATCAAGAAAGATTATGAGAGAGAGAAAGA
>Ga0214542_1003233_pt1 | contig 33488 bp, 14 predicted proteins | sample CNSS1metaG_FD_160096 | JGI IMG/M metagenome (GOLD analysis project Ga0214542, IMG submission 160096) | Root nodule microbial communities from cowpea collected in UCLA plant growth center, Los Angeles, California, USA - CNSS1 | ecosystem: Host-associated > Plants > Roots > Nodule | place: USA...
TAATTTAAACGAGAATGGAGATATGGCGAGGACGGGTATTATGGCGGGTATATGTACATCCCCATACCCATCCCCATACCCAACTGAAAAAGTCGGGGATTCCCCATACCCATACTCATACCCAGTCAATGCGGGGATTCCCCATCAAAACGGGGACGGGTTCGGGCAATACCCACGGGGACGGGTTTATTTGCCATCTCTATTTGTAGGCTTAGGTTATAGGCAACGGTTTTTGTACTAAAGGCCACACAACTTATAAAAAAGTTGCCTTATAGTATTAAAATAAGCCACATATTTTAAATGTTGCTTATTGTATATAGATAACACTATCTAAATGTTACTTAGACAATACATTTTAAATGTTGTTTATTATTTATAAACAACACATTTTAAATGTTGCTTATTGTATGAACAACAATTTTTGAAATGTCTCCGTACATAAAGACCATACTTCTTTAAATGTTTTCTTTTAGATAACACTTTTGAATTCATTTTTAAATTAGTTTAGAATATAAATGTATATTTAAATCAATAGTTTTAAAATTATAATTATTTATTTAGACAATTCTTATATTTGTTTTATGTTATCGATTTATGACACATTAATTTATACAAGTCATTTTATATCACAAATATAATCATTTTATATGCACCCTTTGTCATTTACCTTTCAGGAGAACATAGTTCAATGACAAAAGTAACAATAGTTTATATCATAATTTGTGCCCCAAAAGCACAAAGCATCTACCTCAATGTCAAGTTCTTTCAAATAGGATATAAACAATAGTCTGTACTCAACCAAGAATGTGAAATCTTCGAATTAAAATTTCTTACAACTACAAAAATAGAGTACAACCCTACAGTCAATCATGGGTCATGGGTAGAGATAGGTGACATTTTATCAAATTTCCATAAGTGAGCTGGCTTCTACTCTGTTATTGGTACTTCCCATGTTGTAGTTACTACCATAGGGAAATCAGATGAGTGACCATGAATTGAAATATATACCCAGTACTGGCATATGCTAAAAAATTGTCATTGGCGCATTAAATCAATGTCAATATGAGAATTTCTAATATTCAATGGTCGTGATGCTGGCCACAGACTCAAAGATGACATTCGAGTAAGATTTTAATTTGGCGAGAGGCTATTCATTGCAACTAGATAATGAACTGTTTGATGATCAGTCTCTATAGCAACTTCTGCCACTTCAGAAGGTTCTTTTTTCTGCATTATTATTATCAGGATAAGGAAAACATTTCAAAAATATATGAAAAGATCACATTTAAGAAGAGCTTTGACAGACCATATTAGAGAGAATAATCATCCAACCCTGAACCACACTACCTGCATCATATTGCAAATCCCTTGACTTTCTAGTTCACTGAGTGTAGGAAGGTCGTTGATACCTTATCAAACTGAGCCAAAACAATATGATGTGTATTTTGATCATCTCTTTATTCTATCTCATCCAAATCATCATCACCTTCTTCATTTAATGGAAGTTTATCATCATCCTCCTCAATCATTTCCCACTTCATTCTGAGCCACAAGGAATGCTAGCTAACACTTCTAATAATTAATAAAGGAAAAAGTAACAATGTAGAGATTAAAATTAATAAAGTACGACTACTAAAGCTGAGGTTAGATCTGAAAATGAGAAACAGAACTATAGCATTTGCTTTCGCTTACATGGTTTTCTACAAGAGCAAGCAACATTTGAACAAAGAAGAGCACAACGATGCTTAGCTTTCTTCCCATTGCTCAAAATGGACCTCACACAAGTAAACTGAGAGAAGAAGATATGGAGAGAAACTGACTCATATCAGATACATCTAATTAACAAAGAAGAGAGTACAATATAAAAACATAATAGATTAATTTTATTTTTAACAACTATTTTTTTAACAACATCATAGTACAATATAACAACATAATAGATTAGGAAATCATGCAAAATTGTAATAGGTTACACAAGAAGACAAAGGTGCAGGTGTGCGAAAGTGAATCATTCTTTTCTCTACACAAATATATGCATGCAAGATGCAGCCTTAAATAATTTTATATAATTCAACAAAGAAAACGAAAACAAATTATATAATGTAGCTCTTAATATCCACTTATATTAAAAAAAATATATATATATATATATATATATATATATATATATATATATATATATATAAATAGCATCTTACTTCTAAGGATCCTACATTAATTACAAAATTTTAATCTCATAAGATTTTCTTTGAAGTATGCTAATATGGTATAACAATTAAAATCTTAAATCTTAAATATTTTAGATTATAACATTAAAAAAAGAGCATGGAATTTTGATTCATTTGGGAAAATATTTCATGAAAATGGAATAGATAGACTATGGACCAAGAACTTGCCATGTGAATAAGATTGTTACCCTTCAATATATAGCAGCAAGGTTCCAAATATTCGAGTCTCTAAGTTGAAGTAATTAACTACCAAATACCGAGACTTTTGGCAATCATAGATTCTGATATAAGCATTTAATTCTAAACCAGATAGACTGATTTGAAGCTTTAACATATTTTCACTATGAACTAACACACATATTCGTGTACTTCTCTGATGCCAAAGATTGTAAATAGTACAACTAAAGAAAGTGAGCCATAATAAACTTTGAATGAGAGAAAAAAAATCATTTCAAGAAATGGTTCCTGTTACACAAAAACGAACATAAACAGAAAAATTAGCAAAATCTATCCTCTACTTTTTAATCCTCTCTCTTTATTGCTCTTTTTTTTTCTCACTATATGAGTCCAATTATGTTATGAATCCTGCATATCTTCTTGTTCTACCTAGTCAAAATCTGCATATCTGAGCCCATAAAAAATATTGTTGTTCAAAAGAAAAAATGTGTAAAAATGCCAACGCAAAATAGTGAAATCTACCATTGAAAATGACAATATAATACCACCTCCAACCTCTAAAAGCTCAAATTAGATTCCATTACCTTTGTTTTTCGAAAATGCTCAAAGCCAAACAAAATTATAGTAAAATAAACATAAAATTGAACTGCAATTTGCAACTACATAGTTCTAGTCAAAACTTACATTGAAATCATGCATTCTACTTCTCTAATCTAAATCGCACACCCTACTTTGTCAAATTCGTCAATATAATAGATATCTCGGTCATTCAAAACAAGGTCACTACACTTAAGAACCTAAATCATAACAATAAAAATTAGGTTCTACACTGTTAATGTGTAAAAGGAGTAAAAAATCTCATTTGTGATCCATACAGTTTCTCCTTCACCCTAAACCAATTTTTACCCTAATTTATTCAGTAAAACCCTAAATTAGTGTCACCGGCGTGGAGAGATAAGACGCATGGACGCACCTGAGTGAGGAATTGCCGCATAGAGGACATGCACATGACCATAGGTTCACGAGGCCACTCTATTACAGTGAGAGACGCGCACATACGAAGCTTTCTTTTTGTGTGTTTAAGTAAGTTTTTTTGACGAAATGAAGGAAGCATTAACGCATAGAGGAGATGCATACACATAAATGTTAACGAAGTCACACTGTTGCGCGTATAAGAAGCTTAAGCTTGCAATGTTTATTAAATGTGTGTTGTGTAGGAAACAGGGAAAGGGAAAAGAATAGGAGGGATTTTTTTTATATTTTTTATGAAAACATTGTGTAAAAAATACTTATATTTTTTTGTATAAATTAATTAAATGTTTTGTAAATGTAAGACAACGTTTTTATTGTTTTGGTCATACAATTTAAGGCAACATTTAAATAAATGTAACATAAACATTCTACATTTTATAAAATGTAGTCTTTGACAATTTTTAAACCACACCTTCAAAAAATTGTGGTCTATGGTAATTTTTGAATAACACTTTTAAAATTGTTGTCTTTTATGTATTTAGGCAACACTTTTATATGTGTTGTCAAATTCAGTGTTGTCTAAATTGAAAAATGGTGTAGTGCATACTTGGTGTAAAGTTCTTTTTGAAGGTGATCTAACTTTCTTAAGGTAGCATCATAGGAGGTGGAGTACCTAGCCTTGAAGGAGAATCCTCTTTAGTGAAATCAATAAAAGGAAGTGCAAAAGTGATACACTTGTGTGAGGACAAAATCGAGAAGCTAAAAGGAGGAGCTACTTGCAAAGCTTTAATTTTGTGCACTTTTATTGTATTTTACTTGAGTTGTAAAATTATAATGTTTTCTTCTATTTTTTCATGACCTAATTAAGTGTCTTGGGGAGCCTTTGATGCTCAATCCAATCTCCTAATTAGAACCTCAATTTTACTATCGTAAGATGCTTTTAATTGGTGAAATTTTGAAGGTTTCAAGTTTCTTCTAATTCTATCATTAGGCCGAATATAGTTTTTTTTATTCTTGCTTTATAGTTTAGTGTCTCATAATAGTCTTTGAACTAATTTCACTTAAAAGTTTTGTGCGAAAGCCTTAAGTTCCCTTGGGTAGGAAAGCCTGGAGGAGAACTAAAGTCTTTTGTTATCCACTTCTTATTTGAAATTCCTTTAATAGAAAAAAAAAACAATATTGAAAATGTCTTGACATTATTCTCTCCAAAGTGGTAATGCTTTATGTTATGAGGAAAAATATTTAAAATAACTCACCTTATAACTTAAAGCATTAAACGTCACCTTAATTTGTTTTAATGGATAAAGAGTGAAATGACCATAACTAACCGGTGTTCTAGGAAGTGATGCACAATCATTCTTGAAATGAGTCAACTACTTACTACAACAAGAAGACCAATCTCGACTGATACAAACAAGTCAATGACGAAATAAAATCAGAAAAATCAATAGAACCCAAAATGACCAGATAACCACCAAACAAAATCATGGAAACAAAATTAGGGAAGTTAAGCGAAGTTAGGGAAAAATCAAGCCACGAACTTGTTCGTAGTGAGAATGGGGGAGGCACGCTGAAATCAGAGAGACGAAGTTGAACAAAGACGAAAAGGAAAGCATGGAGACAAAATCGGAAGAACAAAGAAATTGAAAGCAGGATTTTACCTAATTTAAGAGAGAGGGACAAAATTGAAAGAGAGAATGTCTTCCTCCAAGGGAACGAGCCACAACTCCTAAGGCACGAACAATGAAAGCAAGTAGACAAAATTAAAATTGAAATCGAAAGAGATGAAATCAGAGAAAGGAAGATGAAATCAAAAGCCAAGTCGAAAATGAAAATGAAATTTTAAAGAGACGAAAACGATGGAATGGGAGGTACACAATTTATCTTCCTATTTCTTCTTTCTATAAGTGACACTTTAGTTTTTTCCTAGACGATAGAGTTTCATAAGCCACTGATTCAACGACACCTTTTTTATGAGCAAAACAGTTTCCTAACCCTAACCAAATTAAAATTTAAAGAATTATAAAATTTTACGTGGGTTATTTTAAGAACCCCTTATACTTAACGAGTGTTTATAAAATATTTTCTATATATATATATATATATATATATATATATATATATATATATATATATTAATGAAGGTTATTACTACCCTAAACAATAAACCCCGATTTTAAAATATGTTTTTTCAGTGATTTATCATAATTAAATTTATTTTGCAATTAGAATCTATTAAATCATTCACAAATATCTTATTCCATATTAAAAAAAAAGTTTATTGCTTATAATGTAAGGAATTTGTATGATTTTTATTTTTTATAAGAAAATTTTTTAATTAATATTTTAAACAAAAAAATTATGTGATTAATGATGATAAATTTTAAAATTGAGATACGAAAGATTTTTACTTATAAATGGTTCAACCTTCACGTTGTTATTCTTACTCTAAACTACTTGTAAACTGTTCATTTAATAATAAAGTCAGTGTATATGATAATAATTTTCCAATCATATAACTTTTATCTTTTTTATTGATATTAGTGTGTAATCTATCTGTGTAAAAGAATTGAATTTTTCTTGTTTATATATAAATATATTTTATCTTTACCTATGTATATTATTCTCTTGGAGGCTAAGAAATGATTTATATGCAATAATAATTAAATAATATAATAAATCTAATTATATTGAAGTCTAATGTTCCCGTTAGATAATGGAGGAGGATTTCTTGGACAACTAACCATTCCAAATAAAATTATTTGTTAAGTATTGTAAATATGCTGTGATTAGTGTGTAATGTGTTTTTATGTATAAAATTTGAATTTATCTCATGATTATATAAATATCTTCTTTCTCTACTTTTTACTTTGTATTTTCCATAGTTTGTTAGGATTTGATGAAATATAATGATTAAATAAAATAATAATCCAAATTATATGGATATCAAACGTAATAATTAATTGCTACTTCACTCAATCTAAAAGATAAATCATAATAATATATGGGTTTAGAATTGGATTTCAAAAATTGAATTATTTTTAATGGTAAATATTTCCTCTACCTCTAGTCTAGTCATTATCATCTTTATAATCAATATATTTTGACCGTAGGTTTACAAATAACAATTAATGTCACGATTTCATAAACTGAATATTTAAAATTAGTGTAATTAATGCGGTAATCAATGATAATTAATGATATGAAGTAAGTGTAATGTTTATTTAGAATTAGATTTTAAAGATTAAATTATCTTTAACCGTCAAAATTTCCTTTATCATTAACCACTTAAATTACCATATTTACAAGTAATCAATTTTAATGTAGATTTACAAATAATAATAAATGGTATCGAGATTAGGTAAACTGAATATTCAGAATTACATTTTCAAAATTAAATTATCTTTAGAAATAGATTTCCTTATTTAACTCTTACCTTAATTAAATTATCATCTTTATTTATAAATAGTGTTACGATAAATTTACAGATTACTCATCTCTTAACATCTTCTTCCGCTGTCGCCAAAAGAATTCTTCTACATTCATCATTGTCTTTCTTTGTCAATTTTTTAATCTGAAACATGTCTCATAATATGGCAGTGAGAGGACTGACCATAGATTCCCATTTTATAGTTGATAGTGATGAGAATGGGATGGTGTATGGAATGACACAACACCATGTAATTCAGCATCATCACTCTAATCATTTCATTCAGCCTAACTATTTGCAAGGTAAAATGTCCACCTTTCTTTCTCTACTTTTTCTGCTTTGATTGAAGAGTCCTGCAATCTTTTGTTATTTTCTTTAAATTTTTGGCATGCTGAATTGATTTTGTTTTTGACTGTGTTCACTGTGGATAATTTTCTCCAGCTCCATTAGAGAATACAAGAATGGGTATCCGAAGAAGGCATCGCCACGTATTTCACCATCGGCATCACCATGTGCAAGAGATCAGAGGGCATTCCAACTTTCACTCCCATGTTACTGTTCCATCGTATAGAGCTCCAACAACAACTCATCATTCAAGAACTTCTTCAATACCGATACAAAATGCACCTCGCAGAGCCAACATGCATAGTTTGCATCCTCCCGCATTTCGTGTAATATGTCATTCTCTTTATTTTTTGTAATTCTTAGTCCTTAAAAGTCTACTTTCTTTCTCACATATTATTCTCTTTTCCTGTGCAGGAACTTCCATCATATTTGGTCATGGACGCCGATGACATGTCATACGAGACATTTTCTAATATGCAGGAATCTTTTTCATTAGATGACCCTCAAAGTGATATGCGCTTGGACATCGATGGCATATCATATGAGGCAAGTACATTATATATAGTCACATGTATTTTTCTATTAATACTAAAATCTTAGTGACTATAAAAAACTTTAAATTGCTAATTGTTCAAAATTGGATAACAGGAGCTTCTTGAGTTAGGTGAAAGGCTTGGCAATGGCAATGGAAATTTAGAAAGGGGTTTGTCGGAAGACGTTATTACAAGACAAATGCCGACAAAATCTTTTCTACTACCTGAGAACTTAGAGGGGTCAACTTCTGAGGATCGAGAAACTGATCTTTGCATAATATGCCAGGTATAAAATATAGCAACATGTTTATTTTATTCATTCAAGTTTATGTATTAGAAATATGTTTTACTCTTTCTCCTATTAATTAGAATGTCATCATTTTATAGGATGACTATAAGAACAAGGAGGAGATCGGTATTCTTCAATGCGGACATGAATACCACGCAGATTGTATAAAGAGATGGTTAATTCAGAAAAATATTTGTCCCATGTGCAAATCAAAAGCATTGACTATCGAATAGAGAGGGAAATTAAAATCGCATAATTCATATTTTATTTCGGATCAAGTAGTACAAGTTGTAAAAGTAAAAAAACTCATTGTTTACGATTTTGATGAACTAGTATGCTTAGTTACATTCTCGAATTGGATAATAGAACATTTATCGTGATATATTGTTGTTGGTTAAATGTTAACTTTGCAAAATTACATTCTTACTATTTTTTCTTATTTTTTGCTTTTCCTATTGCGTAAATATATATATATATATATATATATATATATATATATGTATAATACATCAGATTATCTTATTTAATGCCATTGCGTTTTATAAATAGTATTATAATCAAATTAATTGGCAAGAAACAAAAGTCATTATTAATCATTTTCATCAAGAAACTACTATTTTTTAACTTTCGAATTTTCATAAGGTCTATTTTTATTTTTATTAATTCGAATTAGAATTATACAGTAGTATTCATGAAACTGAAAATGTTTGGCTTTCGAGAATAGTAATAATTTGAAGGTTATTATTAGGGGAAGAATATAGATGAGGCTTTTACTTTCTTTTTCTCATTCAAGATCATGATGAAGGTTGTTAAAGCTTTTATTGTTACCTAGTTATCTTTTATATTATATAAAATAAATGTTTAGTTTTCTTAGTTCAAATTTACTATAAATTATCTTGTATATAGAAAGATACTTAATCTAAATAGGGAAATATTTATTACATGTAAATCTATTTTCAAAATAATATAATCTTGAAAATCTAATTCTAAATATTCCGTTTATCTCATATCATTAAATTTGATAAGTCAATAGGAATGAGAATATAAGGTCAAGAGAAATGAGAAATGGAGAAATCTTTACTACTAAAGATAATTTAACCTTAATTATTATTTGTAAATTTATTGTAAAAGTAAATTAGTTATAAAGATGATGATGATGACAACGGAAACTTAAAGAAGTAATTTTACTTAAAATTTTAAAATCTAATTGTAATATTCACTTTATTTAATTTTGATGACATTAATTATTATTTCTAAATCTACTGCAAACATAGGTTAGATGATAACGACAAGGGAAGAGTTAAGAGAGATAAATTTTATACCCTAAAGATAATTCAATTTTTGAAATTTCATTTTAAATATTTCCGTGATCTGATTCTGGTGCCATTGATTATTACGGTTCACGTTTTAAAGAACCATCAATTATTAGCTTTGATATCATATAATTTAGATTACTGTTTTATTAATGATTACATTTCAATCAAATCCTAACAAACCACAAAAATATTAAAGATATCTACCCTCTCCATGTCCCTCCCCGCCCTCTTAAAGATATCTACCCAAAAAAATATTAAAGATATCTAATAAATTATATTCAGAATGTAAATTAAATAATTTGTATATCTCACATTTTAATATTTTTACTATTTTTTAATATATTTATTAATTGTATATTTTCTTTTCGTTTGAGAATGTTTAACACTTTCAATTCAAGAGTTTAACCACATAAACCTTTCATTTATTATATTATATAAAAAAAATATCTTTTTTATTGTATTATTATTATTATTATTACTGTTTTTCTCATATGAATAACTCTTTTATTTTGTTAAAATAATTTGTTATCTCTCACTCATTGACTATGTTAATATTTGAAAAGTTTTTTTAGATCTTGAAGGTATTTTTCATCTTATTATAACATTAATTATACATTTGTTTTTTTTATGTGATTTCATTTCATGGTCTGTCAAATTGTTTCTAAGACACATTTGATCATTTTTTTAATATTTTTATTTGTTACTTATTTTATCATGAGTGCTATATTTTGATTATTTTTATATAATTATTTTTATTTTCTAACTCATTATCATATATGTAATTTTATCATTATAATTATATAAATACATTTTATTTGCTATAATATAATAATTTTATGTAATTGTCATTATATATATATATATATATATATATAACATTCTTTTATCTCCATACCCAAACCTAGTTAACGTGAGGATTTCCCTTCAAAAGTGGTCAAATGAATTAGACAAAATCTTCTACATTCTACGTTATATCTTAATAACTAATATTTAATACTCATTAATATTGCATCTAATCATTATTTTCTAACTCATTATCATATATATAATTTTATCACTATAATTATATAAATTAATTTTATTTGCTATAATATAATAATTTAATGTAATTGTTATATAATATATATATATATATATATATATATAACATTTTTTTTATCTTCATACCCAAACTTAGTTAATGTGAGGATTTTCCTTAAAATGTGGTCGAATGAATTAGACAAGATATTCTACATTCTACGTTATATCTTAATAACTAATATTTAATACTCATTAATGTCACATTTAATCATTATTTCTTATATTTAAAAAGTTGAAAATTATAAAAAAAAATTAAAATTACATTAATAACTAATAGTTAATACCCATCAATATTTCATTTAATCATTATTACATCAATCAATTTTCTTATATTTAAAAAAATGAAAATTATAAAAGAAAATTTAAAATTACATTGACATTGCAAGATCATATCATTCCCTTTCTCAAAAGTAGAACTCCACATAACTCTCATAAAGAGAAAACTCAATTTTATCAACCTCATATTTTATTTGTATTACAAGTGTATCCTTTTATGAGATGAATTAGACAATTCTACATTCCACTTTATATCTCAAAAACTCATTTAATATCCACTAGTGGTGTATTTAATCATCATTATTTCTTATATTTTAAAAGATAAAAATTATAAATAAAACTTAAAATTGTTATAAAATAAAACTAATAAAAGGTACAAGAATAAATGATAGAAGGAAGATTAGACAGTGAGAGAATATGGAACAACTTTATGTGTCTTATTAGTACCATGTCTTATTACTGATAAGAAGTCCTATTTATAAATACAACATGGTAACCTATAAAGGATACAAATCAAATAATTAATATAAATATTTACATAAAGACTAATGAGTAACGAATCATATATGAGTATCAATTATATCAATCATATAAGTAATTGTATCAAATCAATGGACGGCTATTAATTCATAACATTTCCCATAGGAAAAATCCTTTGGGATAAAAACCTAGTGAAGGAAAAAGAGTACACCATTCTATATAATATTGTTCTTTACATCTTCTATTTCTTCCTCTCATATAAACTTACATCATTAAGATGACATAGTCCAATCGTGTGAACCAATTGTTCAAAGTTTTTCTTGGCAAAGACTTTGTAAATAAATCTGCTAGATTTTCGCATGAACAAATCTTTTAGATCTCTACATCATCCTTTCTATTGAATAATGTACTATTGTCTTCACATATGGTTGTTGATTCCATCTTTGTCGGGGATAGCCACAAGTTTCTTGTACATGTTGAAATATAGACCTTAACTAAACATATTCACGACTTACCTCATGTAATGCTAAAAATTATGCATGATTTTGACGATGTTGTTGTATGGTCTCTTTCACATATTGTCATGAAATCATTTTGCTACCACATATGAATAAATATCTTGTTTGTGATAAACCGTTGTGACATAGTGAGAATATAATAAATAACATGCATCTGAATAATCCATTAGATCCAATTATGAATCATTTGGATAAAATAATTCCATATTCGTAGTACCCTTAAGATAACAGGGTATATTTTTTACTCCAATCCACTGTCTTCTTGTAGGTGAAGAACTATATCTTGCTTATCAAATTTACAACAAATGAAATATCATATCAAGTATAATTAGCAAGATACATTAGTGCTCTTATCACACTGATGTATGGTACTTCTGGACCAAGAAGATTTTCATCATTTTCTTGAGGTCTAAGAAGAGCACTTATCAACATCTAACGACCTTACAACTATTAGAGTGCATAATGGATGTGACTTGTCCATTTAGAACATTTTATGCACCTTAATTATATAAGCCTATTGATGTATAAAAACCTCCTTTGTTTAAATACTCAATTTGTAATCTCAAACAAAAATTTTGCCTTTTCAAAATCCTTCACCTCAAATTCTTTATTTAAGAAATCAATTGCCTTTGTGATCTCATTAGAAGTTTCAACGATGTTTATGTCATCTACATAAACAATTATTATGGCAATTTCATTTTTGGATCTTTTCAAATAAATACAAGAACAAATAGGATCATTTATGTATCCTTCTTTTAATAAGTACTCAATAAGATGGTTATACCACACACGTCTTGATTGCTTTAATCAATAAAAGGGCTTGTTCAATTTTATTGAATAACCCTCGTTAAAATTTGCCTTGTTGGGCAAATAAAATCCTTCAAGGATTTTCATATAAATATGATTCTTAAGAGAACTGTACAAATAGATTGTAACATCATCCATTAGAAGTAAATGCAAACCTTGTTATGCAACTAAGATAATCAAATATTGCAATGTTGCTGCATCCAATACCAGTGAATATGTCTTTTCATAAATCAATATTAGGTTTTGTGAAAAACCTTGAGCAACCAATTGTGCTTTGTATCTAACAATTTCATCATTCTTAATTTGATTTTTGCACAAAATTCATATGTACCCAACGAGTTTCACATCTTCAGGTGTGCGAACTATAGATCCAAAAACCTTTCCTTTAGCAAGTAAATCTAATTATTGTTCTTTGCATATTTTAATTTTGGCCTATTGATCCCCATTGTCATTCATAACATTCATCACTATATTATATGTAAAATTTTCGTCAATGTTGACTTCATTTTGGTTCCATATTATATGATTCATGACATAATCTATTAAGATCTCATCATTTTGAACAATTTCAAGTACCTAAGGTTCTTCTAGAACTGAATCATTAATTATGTCAAATGAATATTTTGAGATTACCAACTTTTCGATTAGGTCATCTTGCATTTTAGCTCCTTTCTCATTCAAGAGTTTTTATCTTTGGAACCAATAGACCTATCATGCTTCAAGCGTGTCTTTGGAACTAACAAGCCTACCACGCTTCAGGCATGTTATGAATTAATATCAATTATCTTCAGAGCATTAGCAAATGGTATTAGTTACCCTTCTTTTGTCAGTAAAACATAAGGTAATTGATTGACTAATTTTGAAAATGAATTATCCTTTGAAATTCTAGTTCACATTCTTTTGTATGAGGATCAAGACAAGATAATGATAATTCATTCCAACCAATACCTTTTTCCAATTGTTTTCTTTCTCCCCTTAATGTTGGAAAAACTTATTCATCAAAGTGACAGTCGAAAAGTCAAACTGTAAATAAGTTTCATGTTGGTAGTTCAAGATATTTCATTATTGAGGGAGAATCACATCCAACATATATTCTCAATTGCGTTTGAGGACCCATCATAGTCCCTTTTGGTAGGGGAAACATATACACCACACCCTAAATTCTTACATGAGTCATTGAACAAAAACCAATAACATAATAGAGTATTTGTGATAACTTGTTAGTTTGATGCGAATCAATAATGCAACATGCAAAATTACATATGCTCAAGTAGCCATCGAAAGATTAGCTCTCATAAGTAATGGTCTTCCAACCAATTTTAGACGTTTTAGTAATGATTTCGCAAGTCTATTTTGAGTATGAACATGTGCTATTGGATGCTCAAATTCAATTCCAATTGATGTACAATATTCATGAAAAGGATGAGATGTAATTTCACCAGTATTATCAAAACATATTTTCTTAATTGGATAATCTAGGATGTAAGCTCTTAATTGTACTAATAACTTTGAAAATACTTGATTGCAAGTTGATAATAAACAAATATGTGATCATCTAGTTTATGCATAAATTAAAATCATGAAATATATACATTATCCACATGATAGGTGTATTGGACCATAAATATCACCATATATTTGTTCTGAAAATGAGATTGGCTCATTTCTAATTTTTCTAGTGATGGTCGTATTATCAACTTTTGTGAACTTATAGTTCATGATAACTCATTGGTATGAAGAAGTTTCTTGACTCTTAAGTGGGTGTCCACATGATTTTTTCAACAATTTTTAGCATCATGATATATTCAGGATGACCCAATCGATCAGGCCAAACAAGAAATTCATTTCTATTTGTAAGCTTCTAGTTTACAATGACATGTGTCTCAATTGCATTACTATATATGCAGTATAAGCCATAAGAGAAGGCTAATAATTTCTCCAATACACATTTTATATTTGACTCAATTTGAGTGATATAAAGATATTCAATATCTCCTTCATTATTTGTCTCAATATGATATCCATTTAGACGAATATCCTTGAAACTTAAAAAGTTTCTATTAGACTTAGGAGAATAAAATGCATTTTTAATATGTAATCTTGTATCTTTTGGTAGAAGTACAATAACTCTTTCGGAGCCTTCAATTATATTTGTAGTACTAGAAATAGTACTAACATTGACTTCTCACATTACCAAACAAGAGAAAAATTTATTACTCTTTGAGAATTGTATGAGTTGTTGCACTATCAATAAGACATATATCCTCATCATTGGTGCTAGTGCCAACATTCATTTTTCATATAAACATAAATATCAATATGAGAAAATATTTTTTTAACACTCTCATAACCAATGAGGTGATCAATGCTTCCATTTGATTTATCAAAGAAAATAATAATATTAAGATGAGTAACATCCATATGGCTATAATCAGAATCACCATCATCATGAGCAAAATGTGTTTCTATGTTCTTCTCATTATTTGTACGATGCTTTGGTGTACAACAAGTACAAATCAAATGGTCTTATTTGTACCATCGTAATGATAATATATACTTTCATCTTATTTGCCAATATTTCACATTTTTCTTTTCCCTTTTTCACATTATCGTGCCACTTTTGGTGACAAAATGTGTCTTTGAAATTTCTTTTACAACCATGTCCATAATCAATATCACGATCATGAAAATATAAATCAAATGTTGTTGCATTCACTTCTGGAAATGGAGTAGAACCAATTGGACATGTTTCACGATTTTTTTATTAAAAGCTCGTTACTATGTCCAGCCATACAAAGACATGAAATAAATTCATAATATTTATTGCTGCATTCACTTCTGGGAATGGAACAGATTGGGTGAATCTCATGATTTGTCATCAAAAGCTTCATTGTTTTGTTCAACCCTACAAAGGCATGAAATAAATTTATAATATTTGTGAAATCTTTTATTTTTTTCACAATATTGTTGTTGTAGGAGCAAATTAGTTGCTCAAATGCTTTATTTCTTTATTTAATGGTATCACTAAGATCCATTGCATCTAAATGTATTTCAACATTTAATATCCAATATAAATAATTCTTCCTTTAAATATCAAGGGTCACAAATTCAAATTTTGCAACGTTTAGCGTGTTTAGAATTAGCACATAAAATAATAATATTATTAATAATAATAATCATCAAAATAATAATAATAATAATAATAATAATAATAATCACTGTTATAATAAAAATAAAAATAACAAGACGAAGATGAAAAATGATAAAGTCAAACAATTCTCCTTAGAAGAACAAGAATATAAGGTAAAATTGTAAATGAAGAAAGGATTAGAAAAAACTTGTATTAAGACACGTAGAGTTATCGTTAGCTTCCACTTGTCCTCAGTTGGTTGGTACATCGTGCTGATAACGTGTTATAAAATAAAACTAATAAAAAGTACAAGAATAGAAAATAGAAGGAAGATTAGAGGATGAGATAATAGGGAACAACTTTTTTGTGTGTCTTATTACTGGTAGGAAGAGTTTTATTTATAGATACAACATGGTAATCCAATAAAGGATACAAATCAAATAATTAGTACAAATATTTACATACTAACTAATTGTAACTAACTAACTAACTAACTAACAAACAGTATCAAATTAATGGACAACTATTAATTCATAACAAAACTTACATTGACATTGCAAGATCATATCATTCCATCCTTCACGAACATTCGGGCTAGAATGTCATGAATGTACTTCCTCTCAAAGAAACATAATACCTACATCAAATATTTGCACATTATCTTTATTATCATTTTCTTCTTCAATGATCACTTTTTTCTCACTTTTTTTTTTTTTTTCTCTTATATATATATATATATATATATATATATATATATATATATATATATATATTCTTGAATCTCTTTTTCTCTCGACTCCTCCTCTTTTCTTTTTCTCTCGACTCCTTCTCTTTATGTTTTTTTTTTCTCAGCACCTCTTTTATTTCATATTCTTCACCAATTTTCTACGTGATTTTCATTACTATTATAAATCTAAACTTTACATATACTCATGATCAACTTATATTTAACTATTTCATATATTAAATAAATTATTAAAAAATATGTGTACGCACCATCTCATATTATATAACATTTTATAAATTAGAGATTTTTAGTTTATATAACATGCATAAGATAAAAAATCTTCTCTCATTATATAACATTTTATAAATCAGAGAGATTTAGTTTATATTACACGCATAAGATAAAAAATCTTCTCTCACATCTAATGTCTATTAGTTAAAATAGAATAAATTTTATTTTTTAAATAAAACAGTTTTAATAACCTAATAAATTTTAAACTTTTGGAGCTTTGTAGTACGGCTTTTTGCTGCGTTTGGTATCTTCACATGTAAGTGTCGTCAAAGTACTACTATAACTCTTGTTTGATAATACAAAAATATCAAGAAAATATATAATATCAATCTTCTCAAATAGTTTTTCATGTAGAATAATGTAGAATAATGTGATTCCTAACTTTTTATTATGAAGGAAAATACATAGAAATACGTAAGAATAGAATTATGTTAATCTTACAAGGTTGTTTTTCATAAAAAATTTGTAACTCTGAATTTTCCTATGAAAGAAAAAAATACCTTGAAGCATGATCAATCTTTATCTGATTCAAATAAATATTTTCATCAACATGCTTTTAAATAAAAATATATAATTCTTTTTCTACAGATATTTTGGAGAAAATAAATATTTTAATTAACGATCACATCAATTTTTATACGTTTAATTAAAAATACCATCTTTAGAGACGTTATAAAGTGCTAATAGATTATCAGTGCCCGATGAATTCTCAAATTCAAACTTGAGACTATTCTTATTTTTCATACGGAATTAACTTTCAAACCTAAACTTGATTTGAAAGACTATTTTTTGTAAGGGTTTTTTATAATTTTAATAAATAAATTAAGGTGACAACTCCTATTTATTTTAAATTCATTTTAAAATTATTTTTTCCGTCTCTTCTTTGTCCTGATTGGGACACAAGGCTTACGGTCTCAAGAAAGAAAAAAGGTTTTTGATGCCACTATATATCACAGAATCACTGAACACGCTTGTTGTATCTTGTTAACACTAGGCCCAACATCTCAAAATTATCACTATGCTCGAAAGCCAAATATTTGAGTTTCATGAATACTGTATAATTCTAATTCCAATTATTAAAAAGAAAAATAGACCTTATCGAACTTTGAAGATTTAAGAAAGTACTTTATTGATAACAATGACTAAGAATCACTTTTGTTTCTTGCCAACTAATTTGATTATAATACTATTTATAAAACGCAAGCGCATTTAAATAAAGTTAACATTTAAACCACAATATGATAAATGAAGACTGGTATTTTGACATCATTCTTTTTTTTACTATCATTTGACACTATCTTTCATAATTATTTACTTTCTCTTTCTTCTAAAAACATAAAAGTTAATTTTTCTTAAGACTATTTTACCCTTATACAAATTGTCAAATGCTCGTTGAATGGTGTCAAATAACGTTTTTCCATGATAAATGTCCTACGATAAATGTTTTATTGTCCAATTCGGGAATGTAAGTATGTTTACTAGTTCATGAATACTGTAAACAAAGAGTTTTTCATTTTTACAACAGTGTTAGCAACATGTATTGCTTAATCGAGAACAAAATATGAATTCACTCAAAATATGGTTTAATTTATGTTTCTATTCAATAGTCAACGCTTTTGATTTCCAAAGGGGACAAACATTTTTTTTCATGTAACCATCTCCTTATACAATCTGCATGGTATTCATGTCCGCATTGAAGAATGTCAATCTCTTCCTTGTTCTTATATTCATATTATAAAATTATGCATGTGCATTCTCATAAATAAAAGAAAGAGAAAAACATATTTCTAATACATAAAACTTGAATGAATAAAATATACATGTTATATTTTATACCTGACATATTATACAAAGATCAGTTTCCTGATCTTCAAAAGTTGACCCCTCCAAGTTCTTAGGTACTAGACAAGCTTTAAATTTTGTCTGCACTTGTCTTGCAATAATGTCTTCCAACAAACCTCTTTCTATGTTGCCATTGCCTAGCCTTTCACCTAACTCAAGAAGCTCTTGTTGATCAATTAACGGTTAGCAATTTATAATTTTTATAGTCACTAAGGTTTTAGCATTCATAAAAAAATGCATTAGACTATTTATATATAATATTCTTGCCTCATATGACATGTCGTGAATGTCCAAACGCATATCATTATAAGGGTCACCTAATGAAGGAGATTCATGTTCAAGAAAAGAGAATAACAAGAAAGAAAGTAGGTTTTTAAGGAATAGGAATTACCAAAAGAGAATGACATATTACACGAAATGAAGGAGGATGAAAATTATGCATGTTGTCTCTATGAGGTGCATTTTGTATGGGCATCGAAGAACTTTTTGAATGATTTGGTGTTGTTGGAACTCTATATGATGGGTCAGTCACGTTGGAATTAAAGATGGAGTGACCTGTGACATCTTGCGCATAATACTGCCAACGGGGAGATATGTGGTGGTGCCTTCTTCAGAGACCCATTCTTGTATTCTCTAATGAGCTTCCATTAGCACCGGGAAATGGAGCTGGAGAAAATGATCAACAAATGACCAAATCAATTCACCATGTCAAGAATCAACATTGGTAAGGTAATGTTGATATACATGAATACATTATAAAGAGAACAAAATAGAACAAGTAGAGAAAGAAAGAGAGACATTTTACCTTGTACATAGGAGATTGGAAGAGATTGATACCAAGCCCAAGCCAAAGCATCAATGGTTAGAGTGACGATGATGAAGTCCATGATGTTGAATGCAAAGAACTACTTTTTTGGCGATAGCGGAAGAAAATTTTAAGAAATGAGTAATTTAATTTGTAAATTTATCGTAACATTATTAAAAAGATGATAATTTAAATAAGGTAAAGGTTAAAGAGGGAAATCTATTACTAAAGATAATTTAATTTCAAAAATTTAATTGTAAATATTCAGTTTAAGTATTTAATGATAAGTGAAATCATTACTATTAAAGATAATTTAATCTTTAAAATCTAATTCTAAATATTCATTACAACTTATCTTGGTATCTTGAATTATTATATGTGAATCTTTAGGTGACACAAAGTTAGGACAACTTCGCTTTAGGAAGGAGGGTACGATAGAGAGGACTATCTTTTTATTCAATATACTGGTGAGTGATTCTTCAGGTGACATGAAGTTGAGGGGACAAAAAATGATATGATCCTTACCGAAAAGAGAACAATCTTTTCTAAATTTGAATATCTTTTGTAAAGAATAATTAAAATAAGAGTAAAGAACGCGAAATAAGACAGAAATGGAATGTGCCACAATCTAGTAGATTGATAAGTAAAGGAAGATTCACCACAAAGAGGTCCCTCTTTGATAAGAACCCAATCAAAAGAGTAGATGCCACAATCAACGATAGATAAGTCAAGTTGCCACAATCCAATCCACGATTGATAAGTCAAGACGCCACGATCGAGATTGATAAGCTTTTCGAAGGTTCGCCACAAAGATCTTTGTCTTTGATATGAACATAATAATATTGATGCCACAAAGAACCTAGTCTTTGATAATTCAAAGAGGATTCACCACAAAGACCTTTGTCTTTGATAAGAACGTTAAGGCTTAAGCCAAGAATCAAGAGAATCCTCTCTTAAATGAGCTAATTATAGTAATGGCTGAAAAGTGATTACAATTGTTTAGACCTTGAAATTTATAGGTGATAATGTAGATTTTTACCATTATCTTGGCTATCTTTTGCTAACAGAATCAACTCCTATTGAGCTTTTAACCCATTTAATCCTCGCTTTTACTTTGCTTTTGTGAATAAATACAATATGGGTTACATAGATCTAATTATACCATTAATCCCCTTTTTTGTGTCCAATTTAATGATAGGAATCCTTTGTCTCAAACCGAAGAAGTTGTCAACCAGAGAAGAAAGAAGAAAAAAAAACAAAATTGAAGATTTGACCCTGCATCCAGCACTGAGTACCAGAAAGTCAAGGCTCAACGCCATTTGCCTCACATTTTTCAAAGCTCAGCACCAGGATCAGCGTTGAGCGCCAGTTGATTCGAATTTTTGGACACTCAACGCCATTTGGTTCGCATTTTTGGGCGTTGAGCGCTGATTAGCTAGCAAAGTTGGACGTTGAACGGTGTGGGGATAGTGTTGAGCGGCACTTGTCCTAATGTGGCAAAATTTTTAACCTATTTCTTTTGGATTCTCAATGGGAAGGCATCTTTGGACGTGAGAGGCACGAAAGAACACGTTTTGAAGAGCTTGGAGGTTTGCCAGGGTTTGTGGGGACAATTCCTTCTTCCTCTTTGTATCTCCTTTCTCTTCCATTCTTCCATTAATAAGCTTGAGCCTCCATGACAATGGAGAGCTAAACCCATTTTTGTTGGGGTTAGATGTAGCCTCTGAACTCTTGTGTAAATTGCAAATGTTTTAATTATATATATGCCTCTTTCATTAAATGTTAGTCTTCTTGTTTCTTCACTTAATGCTAGCACTGATTTGACCATCCATTACATGATATTTGGTTCATGGGATGTGAAAATATCTTTTAAAACCTTAATTTGGAACAAGAAAACTCAATGGAGCTTGTTGTAAGACCCGTGAAAATTAATTAATTAATAAATGCGGGTAGTGGGAGCCTTTATGGCATTTAATTCTGACATGTATGACGTGAAAAAGTACTAGCTTAAGTGATTGAGAGTACTTGGTTTGTGTGAGAGGACTTGGGTTCAAGTCCTATGTATGCCATTTATGTACTATTTAATTTATAATTATTTTAATAATGTGCTGGATCATGATGAGTGATAACATAATTATAGAATTATGTGAATTATCATGAAACATGAATTTGTTGAATGGTAGGAGTTGATTTTGGTGCGCAATGATTATAGTTTGGGGAAGACACATGAATGTTACCTAACAGTTTTAAAGCCTCTTGGAATGGAATAATCTTGTGGTAAATTGCTATAATGACATGGTGAGAGTTGTAAATATCTATACATGGATATGAATATAATGCACTAGTATAAAGGATTGTATAAGACCCGTGAAAATTAATTAATTAAATAATTAATTAATTAATAAATGTAGGTAATGGGAGCCTTTATGGCATTAAATATGATTGATGTGATGTGGAAAAATACTAGCTCAAGTGGACTTGGGTTCAAGTCTTATGTATGAAAATTATGTGTTATTTAATTATTATTATTTTTAAATATATGTTGATCATGTTGACAGATAATATAATCATTGAATTATATTAATCATCATGAAACATGAATTGATTGAATGGTTGGGCATTGATTTGGAATTGGCATGGTTGTGGGTTCAAGCCTTGGAGAACCCAAATTAAACTTTATTTTTTGCTAAACTTAGTTTTGGCTTGAATATGAAAGGGTAGATGAAACCCTAGCCCCAGCCAAGGAGGGCTGGAAAACCATCATGAGACAACTAATGAATGGTAATTAACATAAGATTAATGCTATTTTTCGTTTTGCCTCATTAAACCCACATTAAGACACCAATTAGAGGCTAATTAAGAGAAAATGAGAGAGGTTTTGTGGCTGGTTTTACTGGATTGGTTGAGGGAGACAAAAATCAGAGTGAAGAGAGTGTGTTAAGTGAATCATTGAGGCTGATTTGAGGAGAACTAAGGAAGGCTATTGGAAGCAAGGGAGAATCAAGAGTCATTCAAGCTTTTAAGCAAAAGGATCCAAGTTAGGGGTGCTGTCAACGCGTTTAATTGATTAAATTATTGCATGAATTGTATAATATATGTATATTGATCATGCACCCTTCATTTTCTATGGATTTCACGAGTTTCTGGAATTTCCAAAAACCGCCTAGCGGACTGATGGACGGCCGCCAGGCAACACATCAAATTCTACCTAATACTGGGTTCCTAAAAGGGAATTGCCTGGTGGTAAATCCCTAACCGCCAAGCGATGCATGGATTAATTTACCCAGTTTTTCTGTTTCGTTGCACTGCCTGGCGGTGATGAACACCCATCAGGCGACACAGTGATCTTTTGGCTCGTACTTAATGTTTTAGGGTTCAGGAATGTTTTTGTTTGGGGGAAAATAAAGTCCTAATTATTTGTGAGTGATTAGGTGTCATGTCTCGTTGGATTAGATGTAATGGGGGGTAAATTGGATGATATTGTATGTACGGGGTTGTAAGGTGTGATGATTTGAGAATTTTAGTATCTGAAATCAAATAATGGGAATTTAATTTGAGTATTGATATTATCGAAATGGAAAAATTAGCCTGATTAAATTGTTAAGTAATTGGAAGTATGTTGTCAACTTGCATTGGATGAATCTTGGGAGAGAGGGTTGCGTAGGTGTTGTACGAGTGCTGGAATTTTCCAGAATTGATATGCACCGCCTGGCGGCAAGCTTCGAGCCGCTAGGTGATATGGGTAACAATAGAGGTTGATTGTGTTCCGAGTGCAGTGAGGATGGAAACTGAACTTCGAGCCATTGAAGTGTACAAGGGAAAGATGAGATATGTGGGTCAAGGGTTGAAGTAAATTGGAAGGAGTAAAATGAGTAGATGTAAATACTATGTTATGATTAGATGGGATGTAGTGGATGCTGCGTTATTCAATCTTAGGTGGAGAAACCAGAGTTCTATTTTGTAAAAAGAAGGACTGAAATGTAGAACATTAAGGTTAATTAGAATTGCCAAATTGGAGATTTGAGTGCAATTGTGGTAAGTTGTGGTGGTGGTGTCATATAACTATGGTAGTGTCTTACTTATTGATTGGACAAATAATGTAATAGTAGAGGTATGAGATTAACAAGAGTATGTATGATCTTAGAAGCATTGAGGGTAACCAAGTCTATTCATTTATAACTTAGGTTAGTGAACCTAAACGAAATTCAGAATGTTGGTAGAAATCACTAGGAGCGAATATAATAGATTGGGAGAAATTCTATAGTGAGGATTTGTGCTTAATCATAGTGTAACATGTTCAAGATGCCTATAAGTCAGTACAATGCAGATTACTGGTGCAGCGCCTGGCGGCAGAGCGGGACCTGTCAGGCGATAACTGCCAAAACAATGGGTTCCTAGTGCTCGTGCGCTTGGCGGCATGGGTAGTCCCACCAGGCGATAACTACAGTAGAGGTATTTCCTGAGGAGCTACGCGCCTGGCGATACGTGTCCCCCGCCAGGCAATTTTACTGCACCAGCCTTGAGTTGCTGGTTCTGCATGTGTGATCTACAAGGCTTTTCAAATACTTTAAAGGTTGGCTTGCTGGCGTTCCTTGAGTTGAGCTCGGAACGTATCCCTTGAGTTGAGCTCGGGATAGGGGTTAAGCACGTGGCATTCCTCGAGTTGAGCTCGGAATGACATCCCTCGAGTTGAGCTCGGGATGACGGATGAACACGAGGAACCCTTGAGTTGAGATCGGGTTGACGAGTGTTGCTAGTGTGAGTGTGCTGGTTGTGGCCAATACGGATGGGTCCAAATAGATTGTCCTCCTTAATTGTAGCTAACGAGTTTGATAGTCTTAGGACGTTACGACTATGTTTGTATTTGGGAACCTCACCTTGCGTTACGTTATATGATCTGTAACATGGTTTCCCACACATGCTCTATCGGTTATCGCCGATAGGTATGACAACAAGACACCTTGAAATAGTCACTAGAAGATGTAGAACATGAATAACATGGTTGTGGCCATGTGATATGGAATCAAATAAGAGTATTTATATATTTTTATATTAATATATATATATATATATATATATATATATATATATATATATATATATATATATATATATATATATATATAAGTGTGTTTTATATGTATGTTGTAAGACTCGTAGAATTTAATTAATTAAATATATAATTAATTAATAAATGCGGGAGGAGAAATAATTATGACATTAAATTAGGGTTGGTATGACATGGAAAAGTGCTAGCTCTTGTGGTTGAGAGCACTTTGATTGTGTGAGAGGACTTGGGTTCGAGTCCTATGTATGCTAACTTTTGTGCTATTATTTTATTATTTAATCTATGAAATCATGTTCTGGTATGATATGATGTCTGAATTGGATTTGTTAAGTATGAAACATGAATTGGCATGATGGTGTGATATTGATTTGGTAAGTGCATGGTTATGGTTCAAACCTTGGAGAATCAAACTAAAAACTTTATTTTTAGCATTTTTGGCTTTGAATTGAATATGAAAGGTTGGGAAAAACCCTAGATAGTTGAGAGGCAGCCTTGGGTAGCTAAAAAACAGATCATAAAGGTCAATTAAAGGGTAATTAACAGTACCAATAGGTAAATTTCGTTTTGGGTAATTAAACTCTACTAAAAGCCAAGTTTAAAAGGGTAAAAAGTGGTCATAGGGAAGGTTTTGGCAAGCTGGAATAGTAACCTGAGTTAGGGCACGAGAATCAGAGAGATTAGTGAGGATTGAGTGAGGTTCTGGTGAAGATTGAGTGAGCACACCAAGAAGGGGGAGACGGTGATCAAAGGAAAAAGCTTGAGGATTTCAAGTATAGCAAAGGAAATCAGGTTAGGGGAGCTGAACCACGTCTTATATCGTTTATTGAATAATTATATGATTGAAAGTATGTGTGTTTTGCTGAACTTGTATTATTGGATTGAAAATGCTGAGTTCTGGAAATTTTCTAGAAACCGCCTGGCGGGCTGTTCATAGCCGCCAGGCGGCGCATGTAGAGTTCGCCTATTCTGGGTTCCTGGGAGGGGACCGCCTGGCGGTACATACCCGACCGCCAAGCGACACATATTAATTTCACCAGTTCTGGAATTTTATTATGAACTGCCTGGCGGTGATGAACAACCGCCAGGCGACGCGAGTAAATGTTAGCGATTTTGGTATATTTTGGGTTCAAGGGTGAGTATGATTGGATGAAAATGTAGTGGTAAGTGTTAGGGGGTGATATGGCATGTGTTTTATTGATTTGTAGCGTAATTGAAGTCGTAAATTGATGGAACAATGTACATGAACTCTAGGGTTGAATGTTGGGTTACCATTAGTTATGATTCAAAATTGGATACTGGGAAATTGCAGTGGGATTAAACGATCATTATATTTGAGTCTGAATTGTCCTGATTGTGTTGGTATATGAGCGGAGACTGATGGGGATTCGCATAGAAGGAAGAATGGTGAAGTCAGAGGTGCTGGAAAGAATCTGGAAATACCTAGATGGTATGCACCGCCTGGTGGCACGGGGTTTGCTGCCAGGCGCCGACGCAGACATTATACCCCAGATTTGATGAAACAAATGCTGAGGGGCTGGGGGTTTGTTCTGGAGAGAATTGGTTCAGTACGGTGTAAATAGGGTTGGGAAATCCATGGGTCAGGAGCTGCTTTTCTACCTTGATTGTGGTCAAGTATGTGGGGTAGGTTTCTATGAATCAACGAGTTCAAGTAAGGCTTGAGGTGTTGAACTAAATTTTCTGATATGGGTATTAGTAATTTAGTTAACTTGGGTTCATAATACTGCTTGAAATAAAGTCGTAGAATCGGGACAGTTGGAACTGGGAACATAATTAGTTGGAGTACATTGTGGTTGGCCTAATTCTTAAGAAACAATGTGTTATGGGTATATGCTGTATATTTGGTGCCAGAAATCTAGTAGTCTTGAGGAAGAAATTTGAGATAGAGAACATAAACCAGAGGGGATGGCTGTACTGGTATGGCGCCTGGCGGGAGGGAACGAATCCACCAGGCGATAGAGGGAAGACAATGAGTGCCTGTTAGTGCAGCACCTGGCGGGAGAGCCTGTGGCGCCAGGTGATTTACACCCAATAGGAAGTCACTATCACGTAGGCGCTTGGTGGTAGGAGTAATACCGCCAGGCGGTACCTGGAGTAAGGAAAGTATTTGAGGCGCTGTGCGCCTGGCGGTACGCGACACCCGCCAGGCGGTTTGGGAGCTGGCAGCGCCTGGCGGCACGTGTCCCCCGCCAGGCGATTTATACTACTGCAGCGTTGAGTTTTGATTGTGTATCTGTGATCTACAATGCGTCTAGTGGTGCTTTAAAGGTGGGGTTGCTGGTGTTCCTTGAGTTGTGGCTTGGAACGTATCCCTTGAGTTGTGGCTCGGGATAGGGGTTGTGGCCAGTACGGATGGGTCTAGATAGATTGCCCTCCTCAGTTGTTGGTTGACGAGTTTGGTAGTCTTAGGACGATACGGACTATGTTCGTATATGGGAACTCTACTTGGCGTTGCGGTGTATGATCCATAGCATGTTTTCCCGCACGTGCTCTATCGGTTGTGGCCGATAGGTATGGCAGTAAGTCACCTTGATGTAATCCTTAGACGATGTAGAACACGAATAATCTGATTCGGGGGTCGGATTGTAGGAATAAAAGTACAGGACAATGTGGGGAATTAAGTTAAGTGCTGTGATATGTATGCATGTTGATATATATGTTTATAGCATTGTATATATGTGATTTATTTGCTAAGCTCACCCTATCTGCGTGTGTTTGGCGATGATCGTGTACGCAATACACGAGAGCAGATGTTGATGATGCAGGTAGCTTTGGTGCAGCTTAGTTGCGGAGAGGGGTTCGATTGGGAAATTCTTATGTTATTTATTGCTTTTGAAAATAGTTGTAAACCTTAATGGGTAATTTTATAACATTGTGATTTTGGTATTTATAAACTTTATTCGATCGTATAATAAAATTTAAATTTTCCCGCGCTTTGGGAAAATGAGGTATTATTAAATGCGCTGAGTATTTTATTTTTCTCTATTTTATTTACAAACCCGTAATATCCTGACGGAATGTTACATATGTATATATATTTATATGTTTATTCTGTTAAGCTCACCCTATCTGCTTGTGGTTGGCAATGATAATGTATGCGGTACACGTGAGCAAATGATGTTGTTGTAGGTGGTTCTGGTGATGCTTAGCTACGGAGCGGGATAGCTTGGGAGTTTTATATTTTATGATTTGAAATAAATTGTAAACACTATGGATGTTTTATATTATTTTGAGTTTTATAAATTATGGAATTTTGGACTATTCATAAATTTAATAAAGTTTTAAATTTCCCGCGTTTTTGGGAAATGATGTTATATTAAATTACGAGTATTGAGTATTTTCCTTATTTTATTATTTAAATCCGTAATATCCTGACGGGATGTTACAATTTGGAGCCACCAGGTGGTATGTTACGAAAATAGTGGGGCATTGAACGCATGGCGCCTGGCGACATTGAGGGTTTCGCCAGGCGATACCTATAAATAGTGAGCACCAGAGGCGCTTAGCACTTGGCGGTACGCGTCCCCCGCCAGGCGGTCTGGAAGCACAATGCGCTTGGTGCCTCGTGAGTAGCGCCAGGCAGTTTTGGTGAGGCAAATGTATTTTGCTATGCTTTGGACTTGCGTGATTTACAAGGCTTTAGTGATGCTTCAAAGGTTGGCTTGCTGGTGTTCCTTGAGTTGTGGCTCGCGATAGGGGTAAGCACGTGGTATTCCTTGAGTTGTGGCTCATAATAGCATCTCTTGAGTTGTGGCTCGGGATGGTGGATGAACACGAGGAACTCTTGAGTTGTGGTTCAGTTTGGCGAGTGTTGCCGGTGTGAGTGTGCACGAAGCGGCATGTACGGATGGGTCCAATTAGATTTCCCTCCTTAGTGTTTAACTAACAAGTTTGGTAATCTTGGGACGTTACGAATGTTATTCGTATTGGGAACTTCACCTGGAGTTACGGTGTATGATCCGTAGTATGGTTTCCCACACGTGCTCTATCAGTTATGGCTAATATGTGTGACAGCAAGACATCTTGAGGTATTCACTAGAAGACGTATAACACGAGTAAGATAGTGGTGGCCATGTGGTGTGAAATCAAAGGATGGAAATTCCTTTGGTGTACTCATTGTATGATTTTATCTAATGAAAATATATGGTTTATATATATGTTTGTCTAATTGTTAGCTCACCCTATGTGCTTGTGTTTGGCGATGATCGTGTACGCGGTATACGTGAGCAAAGGATGTTGCAGGTGGATCTGGTGAGGCATAGAGCCGGAGCAGGGCTAGTCTAGGATAAAGAATTTTGTCAGAACTTTCATATTTTTATGATTTTAAATAAATTGTAATCGTTTATATTACTCAAATTTTGATAATTAAATTGTGTTTATAATTACGGAATTTGAATTATTGTTGACGTAATAAAAGTTTAAATTTCCCGCGTTTTGGGAAATGAGGTTTCTTTAATTGGCGATTAATTACTATTTATTTATTTTATTATTTAAATCCGTAATATCCGGTCGGGATGTTACACTTGTATCTAGGAGTGTGGCTTGACCCATTTGTTGTCTTAAATCCTAGTGCATAAAGCATATTTGCATATTAAGAGTTCAATGGGATTGACTCTTAATAAGGAAATTTAGGCTCAATCCATTAAGGAATTAGGGTTTGAGTAGAATTGTGGGTTGACATTAGCATATTGATGTAGAGAATGTAAAATTGTATTTGCATGACAACAAAGTAGGTGATTCTAACCCCGACAATATCAATTCATATCATTTCTAATATTTTCCATTAACTAAGTGCCTTTAACTTCCAAAGTTCATCTTTAATCAATTATGCACAAATTTACTTTCGCACATGAAACTCAAAATTATGGAATCATTCTTTAGTTTAAATTAGTTATTAATTGCACTATTGATTAGTATTACACGAGTCTATTGGGAAATGATATCCCGACCTTAGTGGTTACTACTTGCGCGATTTGGTACGCTTGCCAGAGTCTTAACAATAGGCTTTAAAACATAAAAGATAAAAGATAAAAACGAAATAAAATATCAAAAGATATCAAAATATATCTGAAATATCAAAAGATATCAAAAGATATCCAAAAATATCGTAAGATACCAAAAGATATCAAAATATCAAAAGATATCCAAAAATATCGTAAGATACCAAAAGATATCAAAAATATCAAAAGATATAAAAAGATATCCATGATATCAAAAGATATCCAAAAATATCAAAGGATATCAAAAGATAATAAAAAAACATAAGCTGAATCATTTACATAATTAAATATAATTAATAAATTTAATTATATAAATTATTCTTTAATTATATGATCTTCATGTCTCGTGTTATTTAATGCTAAAAGCTCCTAGTTAAGTTATTCTTATATATATTCAGGAAATAGTCCTCTATCATAACCTCCTTCCCAAAGCGAAGTTGTCCTCAACTTCGTGTCACCTGAAGATTCCTTCACCATTGTATTGGATAAAGAGATAATCCTCTATCATACTCTCGTTCCTAAAGCGAAGTTGGTGCTCAACTTTGTGTCACCTGAAGATTTCTTCACCTTTGTATTGGATCAAGAGATAGTCTTCTATCATACCCTCCTTCTTAAAGCAAAGTTGTCTTTAACTTCGTGTCACTTGAAGATCCCTTTCCCTTAGGTTTGGTAGTATTAAAGTAACTCCCTCCTTCTTAAATTTCTCTTTATCTTGAGTTGAACTTGATCAATCATTCATGGTTCTCTCTCGTTTGGAGAGAATTCAACCCGAATTCCAACAGATCTTACACACAACCCACAAACATAATTCAGAAACATAACCCTAAAATAACCCAAAATAGAAATTATATTAAAAATGAGATTTAGATCCTGAAAGAGTCCAATATTTTATTTTCAAATGCTTTAGAGGTTTGCCTTCAAGGTCAAATACCCACATGCACAAGTTATCAAACAATTGTAATTTAAAATTGTAATGCTTAGAGAAAATCACAAGAATATTGCTCAAATAAACCGTCAATTGTAAATGTCTTGGATTGCCCCTAAGTTTGATGAGAATGGACAAACAAACTTTATTTTGCGAATATATTTTCAATCTTGTGTTTTTGCCCATAAGTTGGTTAGGAATGGACAACCAAACTGACTCATGTGCAGTTCTTTTAAAATTTGGATTCAAACTAAAAAAGTCACTTTAAATGTCCAAAGTACTTGACAAACAAATTACCAAAACAATTTTATTAAATTCCAAGCTTATGTCTTTCTTTTCTATCACCCTTTCTTCCTTCCATTGTTGATGGCTTTTTCCTTTATAAACAAATCTTCCCTAGGCAACAAAATAATACGAGGCTAGTTAGTATTCTCTCTTATTGATAATTCAGATTGCTCTCTCATCTTTTTCTCTCTTCTCTTTCTTTCCTTTCTCTATTTTTTCTTTCTCTTTTTCTCTCTTATCTTTCTTTCCTTCCTCTATCTTTTTCTTTCTCTTCTCTCTCTTTCTTTTCTTTCTTTTCTCTCTTTCTCTTCTCTTTCTCTCTTTTCATTCTCTTCCCTTCTCTCTCTCTATTTCTTCGTTCTCTTCTCTTTCTCTCTTATCTTTCTCTTCTCTTTCTTTCTTTTCTCTTTCTTTTCTCTTTCACTCTTTTCGTTCACTTCTTTTTATCTCTTTTCTTTCTCCTCTCTTTCTCTCTTTTCTTTCTCTTCTTTGTTTATATCTTCTTTTTCTCCTCTGATTTTTTTTCTTCTCTCGCTATAAGTGTATATTTCTCTTATGTAAGTCCTTGTAATGTGGAAAGCTCCATTTTGTAATAAGGAAGTACAAAACTTTCCCTTATAGCCACCTTCAATACCTCCCATGAATAGGGATGGCAACGAGGCGGGGCGGGTACGAGTATCATGACCCCATGCCCATAATAAAAATTTATCCACATCCCCATCCCCAAACTCAACGGGTATACAACTTTTGATCCATCTTCATCCCCATTCTCCTTCCCACCGGGTAACGACTATATTCTTATACACATACCCATTCTTTTACTGTGTCAAATATCAATTAAATAATTTTTATAAAAAATAAACATCACACCGAAGGAATCATGATACTATCAAAATATTTAATATTAAAATAATATACTCTATTTTCTTTTCATGATGTCAAATTAAAAAAAATACTATAAAAGTATAAATCTCAAATTAAAGTAACAAATAACAACTAGTTATAATAACCAAAATAATTATATAAAAACTAGATAATTATATAGATAGATAGATAGATAAATAGAGAGAGGATGAGTAACAGATAGTGCGAACAAAGACCAAACAGGAATAGGATTACGTGTTGGAATAAAGCCGGAGACACAACGAAGGAAGGTTTCATTTTGGTGAGAATGGAAGAGAGTGATTATCTCTGCGTTTACGTTTTTTTTCTCTTAACCATTAGACACTCCACACAATATTCATTTAAATTGCGTAACATAAGTGGCTGTTAATTAAAATATTTAATTTTTATGTTACCATAAGTGTTTTTTAACATAGATAACTTGATTTTTTTATTATAATTTATTGCTTTTTATATATTTTAATTTATTATGAGATTCATGTAATGCTGAAAAACTTATAAAGATTACTTTATTTTCGTAACAATGGTGTTTGGAATAAATGGGAGAAAAACTTAAGATTAAAAGTAGTAAAGGACACAAAAACTAAAAAGTAGAAAAAAAATAAACATATATGACAAATAATATAAAAATTATATGTATTTAGTGCAAAGAAAAAGAAGTAGACGAAAAGAGAAATATATAAATAAAAGTTTTTTATTTTTTTATTACCAGATGTTAATTTTTAATATTTTGTTAGTTGTGGGAGTTAAACTCACTTTTTCTTTCATCCTTCTTTCCAAACCTTTTAAACCATTATATGGTAACCAAACATAAATATGTAAATAAAAGATATTGTTTTAAACAATTTTAACAATATCTAATATCAAATCATGTTTATGTTTCTCTAATAAATAATAGACATTATGTTTTTCAAATTAATAATATATCTAACAATTATATTATTATTTTAAGTTGGTTTTAAAATGTTTTTTTAAAATTTGAAAACAAACGCTCTTCCCTTTTGTAATTTCTCTTTCATCTTCTTTTGATTTCTCTCTCTTCCATACCTCTATGTCTTTCTCACATCTCCTTTATAACTCAATTTACAACCTCAATTTTTTTATTATTTTCAAAATCAAGTTCCACCATAGTGAAATTGAAGAGTTAAATACCATTTTGGACCGATCAATTTCTTCTTTTGAGTAAGTTCATTTTTTATCTTTGTTTTTTTGAAGCAACGTCCACCCATCTTGATACAACTCCACAGCCACCTAGATGTATTCCTGAGATTGAGATGGTGGAAGAGGTCCCATGAAGTCAATGCCTCAATAGTTAAAGATTTCAACTTCAACAATATTATGTAGTGGCAACTCATGTCTTCTTGAGATTCCACCACTCTTTTGGCATCTATCACATTGTTTGCAATACTTAAATGCGTCTTTAAATAAAGAGGGCCACTAGAATCATGCTTGCAAGATTTTTGCTGAATACATTTTGTATTAAAATGTCCTCCATAAGGAGAATCATGGCAATGCCATAATACATCCTTCACTTCTTCACTAAATATGCACCTTGTACCGCACCTAACCAAACTCGACCAAATAAATAAACAACGTATATATCAAGGCAGCCAAGTATTCAGCTTTGGCCGAGTCAGCCTAACTTGTACCGGTTTTAACCTATACCTCTAGAAGAATAACCTACACCTCATGTAACCTCAGGTAGGTAGCCGGTCCAGGCCGGCTACTTCTGCAGACCTGATAAGATTAAAGCCCAGGCCGACAACTCCGATAAACTTAGTGAAAATAGAAGCCCCCGCATTCAATAGGTCTTAAGGTCCTGGGTTAGGGCCCAGGCCCACTCATAGCCCAAGCTAGAGCCCAAGTCAAGGCCCGGCCCATGAGGTAATCAGACATCATTAATGCTCTATAAATACACGTGGACCCCAGTAATTAAAGGTACGCATTCATTAATCACTGATTTGACCTTCTGAGAGCTTTGACTTACTTGAGCTTCAGAGACTCTTCTGCAGGTAACCCCTCCTGGGTTCAAGCTGACATGTA
>Ga0214542_1003235_pt1 | contig 33477 bp, 23 predicted proteins | sample CNSS1metaG_FD_160096 | JGI IMG/M metagenome (GOLD analysis project Ga0214542, IMG submission 160096) | Root nodule microbial communities from cowpea collected in UCLA plant growth center, Los Angeles, California, USA - CNSS1 | ecosystem: Host-associated > Plants > Roots > Nodule | place: USA...
TTCAAACTTAATTTGTAGGTGTTAATGATTTAAATTACAATACTATTATATATTTATACATTTAAAATATATAATCTATAAAATTAATCTTTTTAATTATTTTTATTTTATTTTATTTTTTTAAAACGGGCCAACGGGGCAGGACGGGTTGGCCCGTACTTTGGCCCGTCAAGTTGACGGGCTGGACGGGACGGGCTAGAACGGGCTGACGGGTTGAAATCTTCAACCCAGCCCATTCCTTTTAACACGGGCTGACGGGCTGGCCCGTTGGGCCCAGCCCGTTTTGCCACCCCTACAGGCGCACTTCCATGGTGGACGGCACGGTGAAGATGATGAAGATGGTGCAGGTTCGTGAACGGTGCAGGTGCGAAGCTTCACCGACGAGAAGGAAGATGGTGGAACTGTGGTGGCCGAAGGCGGCGGCAGCTGCCGTGGAGGGTGGTCATGGTGAAAATTAGGGTTAGGGTTTCATTTTGGAAGATGGTGACGTGGCAAGATCTGATTGGTCAATTTGGTGAGTGGAGGATTATGATACATGTCAACATGTGGTTGGACAGATTTAAAAGTTGGGGATTGCCACATGGCATGATCTAAGTGAGTTGGGTTTAAGTGGTAGGAGGGGTGTAAATAGACATATTAGGGATGCAAAACAGGTTTTTGTGGTCCACTTGTAGGAGGAGTGTGTAAGTAATGTATGGGGTACAAAAGTGAATTTTCCAGAACTTGCTAATTTCAGCCTTTTAAAGGTGGTTTGTAACTTCAATCAATCTATTTTCCCACCTTGAATGAGCTTAATCTTAACTTCAGCTGCATCAACAAACGTTAAATTATCCAAGAAATAATTTATGCAACTAAAAATCACTTTTTAGCACATTTTTATTGCACAAGTTCAAATATCCTAATTATCAGAATTATCAATTAAATCACTCTTTAAGCATATAAATTCAATTAAATACCCAGAATTAAACACTGAATGACGGCAAAAATACACACTCATCACTTTCCCTTTTGAGCGGGATCGGCCTCAATCTTTCGCCTTAGGCGTGAGTTCTCCTGTCGTAGTGCCTCCATCTCATCAACACTGCGTTTCTTCAAATTAGCTAGCTCCTGTTGCATCTTGGCTTGACCGTCTAGGATAGCGGCCAAGTCCGGGGTGATATTAGCAGGTGCTGCAGGACCTGCTTCAGCTTGCTTGTTAAGTCCTGCTCTGCTGCGGGTTGAAACCATCTTCGAGAGAATGTGGGTTGGTCCGTAAAGTGTTATCTCGTGCCCCACGGTGGGCGCCAATTGTTCCTACGGAGAACAAATAAGATATATCAGACACAAGTGTTACCTTACCTCAATCTGCAATCTCCTCAGTAGGCTTCCTCCTAGCTGCCATATGTCATCTGTGGATATCTCGGTTTGGACCGGTTTGGACCCGAGAGGGGTTACCTGTGGAAGAGACTTTGACGCTCAAGTCAGCCAAAATTCTCAGAAAGTCAAATATCGTAATTAAGGGAGTAATGAATGCGTACCTTTAATTGCTGGGGTGCACACATATTTATAGATTATTAATTATGTCTAGCCACGTCATGGGCTGGGCCCCTGTTTGGGCCGTAGGTGGGCCTGGGTCTTAGGCCAGGCCCCTTAGTTCGATTATCGTGGGCCCTTAGGGGCCTTGCTGGTAATGCTCTGAATTTGTCAAGTTCTTGCTTAGTTATCCTAAGTTAGTGGCTTAGGCTGGTTACCCTTTAGCGGCTTAGGCCGAATACTATTACTGGTTCATACATGGTGATTATTTGCGTCTTTGGGAGCTATGTAGACGGCTATGATCAGGCTAAGTCGGCTAGGCGTGGTACACCTTTCAATATTATTTTTATAAATATAAAAGTTTACATTTTATTAACTACTAACTAGCAAATTGTAAATGTTAAAAAATATTTTTTCTATCATAAATAACTGAATTTGACATTAAGTTGTACGAGTTAAATTTTTTGGAAAGTGAATGGATTTTTCTTACCTTTGGTGGTGTGATGTTGTAATAACAAAGTGTAACTTGAAAACTTTTCTTAAAGGATTATAAAAAAGAGCTAAGCTAAGCAAACATGTCTTAGCTTGACTTACTAAAGAAAGCAAGCTAACAGCCGACCTAGGGCGAATACTATAAAAATGAAGAAAACATTGTGTAGGCTCCAATTTTAAGGCTTTAGACATTAACTGAAACACTTGGAGACATCCCCAGCTATTTAGATGAAGTTTGGATGGGGGCAACATTTAAAAGATGTAACACACCCATGGTAAACTCCTCAAATAGAAGTTGAATATGCAATTGAGTGAAGAAAGCCATATACATGTACAAAAAATCTCGGTCATAGCCTTCTTGGCCTTGACAAACATTGTTTGTGGCTCAGACCCTCTCGAACAAGACGATATCTTCTACCTCAGCTCCATCATAAATGTATCTGCTATTCAGCCACCACTTAAGGATAGATGACCACCTAAACTTAGAAAAATATAGTTTCACCTGAGGGTATACCCAATCATACCCCTCTTCTCGAAAAATTTGATTATGCCATCTCGACTACTAGTTCTTCTCAGGTTTCTATAATGACATGCGAGTCCTAGAGGATGAGGCACCATAGGAAGACTTAGATAGGTTCGTCATTACTTAACCCCTACAATGATCTGAATAAGACATGTTCGAACCACTAGAAAACATACCTAATACTACTTGGCATAAGAGACTAGAAATTCTTTGAAAGATTTCGGCAACAGAAGGAAGGATTGGAGAGCAAAGTGCTCAAACGAGACAAATGCATCCCATATTTATAGCAAAATTATGACGGTTAAGGGTCACAATTATTGAATTTCCCAATGTCACATGATCTCTGACTACCTGGCACCTATCAATCAAGCCTCTTTGGCGCTTCTCAAGGTTTGGGGGCTATTATACCTATAGGGTGAGACGACCAAAGAAATACAAATTTTATTTGCACATATCGGCCAAACTAATACCAACATCGTAGTGGTAGTTTGAAGACTTGAACACATAACTTGTCGAGCTTGGGGGCTAGTGTATTATATGTACTTGAGAACATCACTTGGTCCGAGATGATCTCGACCTAAGTGCACTCGAACAACACAACAAAATGTCGGTCAAGACAACAACAAGGATGATTGTGATTAAGTAGATAAATGGCTAAAACACATTAGAGTATTAGGCAAGTTAATCAAGGTGATTAAGTACGTGGACCAGACTCATCCATGTGAAAGCCCATAAACACAATATAAATAACACAATACATTAGGTAAATTAATTACATTCCATTATTACAACATTTGTTATCATCTGACGCACTTGGTTGACTTGAGTGTTAGAGTGTTTTCTGTGACACACCTCCTTATAGTCTTAAGGAGACGAAGGCATACGACATCTCAACATAAAGTGTGAAATAGAAGGTCAGGGCACATGAGAATAACTACTCGTGAAGATCTTTACTTAATATATTCGGTCTTACAAATTTGAATTGTCCTGTCAAACAATGCATTTAAAAAATAAAAAAAATAATACAATAAAATTAATTCTAATTCAATATTTTAGTATTTTTAAAACTGTAAAATTCTCTATACGAGGCACTAATGTTAGTTTTCATATTATGATTATCTAGTGTATCATACATGACTTATTTATCATGATGATCGAGTGACACTAGTTGAAAAATATGCTAAATATTGGAAAAGCATTCTTAAACTCATTTTTGTCATATAATCTAAAATTATTTTTAAAATGATTAACACGTAATTATAGAGCGAATATCTTAGAAAAAGGACGAAAAATATTAAAAAAAACTATTTTTTAACACGTATGTTTTAAGAAATGGAAAAAATCTTACATTATTTCTTACTTACTTCACTTCAGTACTCTATCATGAATCAAGGTTTGGAAGTGGACACCTCAACCCACGCCATTATCCTCTTATAATTTGGTGAAAACTAACTGATTAAGTGAACTTACCAGAAAAGAAAACTATAATATTAATGAACTTATTGTAATATACACACTCAAAGGGTAAATTTCATTTTGTTGGTATATATATATATATATATATATATATATATATATATATATATATATATATATATATATATATTGCAAGGCCATTGTGCTATTATGACTATGGAAGTTGAACCAAAGAATTGTAGGCATCAGTCTGAGTGTTTGGTACAGAACTCATAATTTTAAACTTCAATTTGGTTGATGCAGGCTTCACTTGGTGTGCACACTCACTAGCTTGGAAACTAATTCACTTAATTTCAAGCTTCAACAGTCCTACTGAATAATTTTTTGTTAATGTCTCTCAACAAACTTAACCTAAAAACCATGTGACTTTTTAAAGTTGCTTTTCTTGAAGAGGTGACTTCAAGGTTCAATCCCACAATCTTAAAATGGAAATCACTCTTTTCCAGAAGAAAAGACACCTTGAAAGTTTTAGAGGATACTTTGGGAGGCTGAATTTCTCTTAAAAAATATTAAATGAATTATAATACAATCTATAATTAACTGAAATTCCAATAAGTTATAGTGGAAAAGTTTGATATGAATATATTTTTGTTCGTGAATTTTGGAATTAGTCTATTTCGAAACTTTTAACCAATTAGTTCTTCATTTTTCAAAATATATGAATTTAGTCATTTTAATCAAATTTTATTAGGTTTATTTGATGTTTTGTATATATTTCAAGATTATATTTGAGTTGTTTATAATGTTTGATATATTTTAACTTTAATGTTAAGTCAAATACTATTATGAAACGTACTTGAAATGTCAAATAAATTTAATAAAATTTGATTAAAATGACTAAATTTTGTATTTTGAAAGATGAAAAATTATATTGGTTCAAAGTTTCGAAATAGACTAATCTAAGATTCATTGAAAGTTAAGGGACTAAAAACATATTTAACCCAATAATTAATAATAGATGACATTAATTATTCTATGAATAACAACTAATATTAATGACATAACAGAAATCAAATTACAAACCCACTTAATTTAATACTGTTTTGTTTTAATTAAGGTTTAACTTCGTTATAAATTTATTTATTTTTAAATAAGCTTTTATTAGTTTTAGTTTGTTTACCATAATTGAGTTTTTGTTAGATATTTTATAAATATATATTTGATAATTGATATTTTTAAAAATTTTAATTAAGTTTTTTCACTTTTTAATTGGATAATGTTTTGTTATTTTATCTATCTTGTTCGGTCATTTTACCTTTTTTTTTGCTATACATCTTAAAAGATATGAGATTTTATAATTAATATAAAATAATATTACTCTTAATAGGTGACTTGCATTATCTAATATTTTATATTAATCACAAAATCTGATAAAAAAAGAATTACATAATAAAATAACAGTTACTCACCCAATTAATAAAAAAGTAAACAATGCAAACTCAATTAAAAATATAAAATTTTAGATACTTAATAAAAATTAATAAATAACATACAAATTTAGAAAAAAAATTAAAACTTAATTAAATCTATTATTTTAAATGAAAAAGTTGTGTAAGTTACTGATGGCCTAAGGAATACCTACCCACAACACATTTTAATTTTGATATTTGGGTTTGAAGAAAGTGTCTATGGGCGCCACCACATCACCAATGTAATTATTTCCCGGGACACTGCTATAAAGTGTAGAAGCTGATATTAACATCTTATTTTGGTGAAAACATAGTAACATTATTGTTGACAACTGTTTGTGTCGGTGAGCCGGCCCAGATTGAATATGAAGTATGCCACATCGCGTTAGGAATGTACGTCTTTCACGCGCCTCCTGCATTTTTTCAACGGTCTTATTATTTTAACATTTTTAGCGATTTATTTTGAAAAGATGTTTTTAAAATGAATCGGATATATATGATAATAAATAAAATAGCTAAATATAATTTTAATTGACGTGAAATTTCTTTATATAAAATTTTTATATATCGTTTAACTTAAAAATAATATATAAAATGAATATATATTTTATGCCGGTGTTTAACAATTTTTTCAATATCAGTTGAAATATAATTGAATCAAAATTGTATTTATTTATTTTTAAAGTTTAAAAGTAAAAATATATTAAAATTTAGATATTAAAAACATACATAATGCTAAATAAAATTATAATTTTCTTTTTAAAAGTTAAACTTTTCTTAATCTGAAAAGCTGTCATTTATGATTATTATTCAACGATTTTTCCTTCTGTTATGGCGTACTTTTTTTTGTAAAAGAAGACATTATGAACAAATTAATTATTTTAAAATAAAGTTTTAATAAATATATCCAAAAATTCTAGTTATATTTAATTATAATATAACGAATATACCCAAAAAACTTCTGATTAGAATTTTTATACTTACTTTAAATTAATTAGAGTTAGTAATTGTTTTTCGTGAAAATATTAACATAGAGATAAAAAAAAGACAGATTATTGTAAGAAAAAAATCATTTTAAATTATTTAACATTATTCAAAAGCATATATTTTTATGTTAAAATAAATCTGTTACACGCTCTCGATGCGCGTGACGAAGTTTTTCACTCTGGTTTTATTTTTTTTGTATTTAACGTGGTCTACAGTTTCCGCGCAAGCATCTCATCAATATTCATTCAGTCACCTAGCATCATGATTGTTTGCTGTGGTTTGCACCAAACGACGCCGTTTCTATTTTACCATATTCTTGTCCAACTAAAAGTTACTTGCACACTTTTTTCGAGTATCAATTCTCATAAACCTCATATAACCTAACAAATTAAGATTAGATAACTGAAAAAAAACCCTCTCTTTGGAGGTACAAAATTAGCAACTAAAATAGCATATAAGTACATTTCCATTAAAGAAGAAAAATGTAATTATAATATGAAATAGTGATGTGTAATTATTTTAAAGAAATAATTATCATTATTTTTTATTATTAACATGGTAATAGTTTTATTTTTTTAAAAACACATAACTAAATTTAAAATAAAAATATTAAATATATTTATAAAATATGAATATTTCATTATTACATATTGTTATAAACAATTTACTTGAACCACATATTATTACAAAGGTTTAAACAATAATTAGAATGAATTAAAAAAAATATAATGTTATTTACAAAAGGAGCACAAAGTTTACTATAATAGCTATGTATTATTTTTTAAAATTAAATTTAAAGCTGAATATTTTAAGTAGTAGTGACTAAAATAATGTTATTTAGTGTGCGCTTTTTCTGTTCGTGCTTCGTATAGGAATGTTGTTCTTCTAATAATGATAAATTATTTTTACCATCCTTTTTAAGACATTTCTCCATTTTCATCATTTTCATTCACTTGTAGACACTCTCCCATAGATATGGTGGTGACCCTCTTGCAGTTCCAGCTTGTTGTCACAGCTTTCTGATTCTACCAGCCACTGCTTTCCCGGTACTCACTCTTCTTACATTTCAAGCATTCTCTTAGTTCAAACTTGCTATAACTTTTGCTTCTGTATTTAACCAGACACCATATTCTGCATTATCATTTTTCTACTCGATTTTGCCTTCAAGTTCTGAGCTTTGTTACTGGGGTTTCTCCAGCTATTGCTTGATCTGGGTCTTTCTGTTTATGTCCAAGGTTTTGTGTTGTTTTGGTCTTTTTGTTTGGTCTCTCTGTAGCTGATTTCAATTTATCTGCACCAAATTTGCTTTAAGTGGAGTTAAATTTGAGTCTTAAATAGTTTAACGGTCCTATCCTTACATTGTATCTCCTGTGTTTGAAATTTGTTCAAAATAACCACCAAATCTTAGGTGGCTGCTTCACTGGCAAAATTATTTTTTTTTTTTTGTTTCTTCAACTTTCCTTTTGTTTTGTTTCCTCTTATTGAGTCAATTATACTTAATAATTAGTGAGTTCAAAGACAACTTATTGCTATCTGACTAGGATTGCTGGTAAAATGCAAATCTTAATCTGATTTATTGCTATCTGTTTCACTTCAGAGAGCTTGTTTGTGAGTGGTGATTGTTCAACTACATATTGAACTGCATTTAAGAAGTTTTTCTTTGAAAGGAGCCTTATATTTGCTGCAGCAATGAAAGGAAAGAACAGGAGAAGTGGTGGTGGTGTCCATATGGAATACCTAATTCACATTCAGGAGATAAAGCCTTGGCCCCCTTCGCAATCTCTCAGGTCACTTCGTTCTGTATTGATACAATGGGAGAATGGTGAACGGGCTTCAGGGTCTACTGCTCTTGTTTCCCCTTCTCTAAGTCCTGGTTCTGTTGCTGGTGAAGGAAAGCTGGAGTTTAATGAATCATTTAAGCTTCCTGTAACTCTGTCAAGGGATATGTCTATCAGAAATAGTACTGCTGAGGTGTTCCAAAAGAATTGCTTGGAGTTCCACTTGTACGAGACTCGAAGAGACAAGACTGTTAAAGGTCAGTTGCTGGGGACTGCCATCATAGACTTGGCAGATTGTGGTGTACTTAGAGAGACTTTGAGCATTCGTACACCATTGAACTGCCAGAGGAACTACAGAAACACGGACCAGCCACTTCTGTTCGTTCAAATTGAGCCTGTTGAAAAGAGTCACCCTAGATCTTCTTTGAAAGACAGCTTGTCAAAGGTGGAGCCAAAGGACAATAATGGCAATGAATCTGTATCATCATTGATGAATGGAGAGTATGCTGAGGAAGCCGAGGTTGCCTCTTTTACTGATGATGATGTTTCCTCTCATTCATCTGCGGCTGCAGTTACTACTGCCTCTGATGTTTCCTCTCATTCATCTGTGGCTGCAGTCACTACTTCCACCGAGTCTACCGCATGTATGCCTCCTGAACAAGAGGTATTTCCTGGTATTCCGTTCTCTTATTTATAGCCATGTACTTTTCTTTTTCTCTAACTTAGTGTCCATGGCAATTTATGTTGTCCACCAGCCATATTCCATGAATATACTTTTTGAAATAGGACAAAATGCAGTCGTTGCAATGTTTAGATGTTTTGCTCTTCTTGGCCAAGGTTGAACTTGTCATCGAATGCATGACTGGACCCTTTCAAATGAAATTCCTTACTTGAATCACTACGAGGAAAATAAGAATCCTATTTGTTGTACTTCAATTACCCACAGATAAGAATATAAAGAAAGCACATGAGAAAAGGAGGAGAGTGGGAATAGGGATGAGCTAGAGTAGGGATTATGTCATTTGTTATAAGCTAGAACAGATTGTGTTAGTGGAAAAAAGATATGGAGGCAAATTATGTGAGTTAGTTAAGTGACAAGAACAAATATACGGGGGGTATGAATTGATTGATTTAGGTTGCAGGATGGTTGCAGCCCCTGGGGCAGTCTTTCCTGTTTATGATTTCATTTTACTGATCATCTTCTTAAACTGTTGGTCAATGGAAGTATGGGGATTTCTAGAGTGATTCCATTAAAATCTGTTTCCTATCCATATCTAGTTGTATGTTTCACTACACATTTCTCTTTCGGTATGAAGGGAATGGTAGTGCTTGCGTTCTTTTTGCTGGGTATCTAAACACAATGTAACATTGAGAAAATTCTTGTCAAGCTATTTAGTCATTTTTATTTTGCTATAAGGGTTATAATATAATAATTTCTGCTTTCTTTTTGTTGAGCATATCTAAATATAATGATATATAAAGAAGATTCTCATGAAGCCATGTAGTAATAATTGCTACTAAATTGCAGAATGGACCAAATGAATCACAGCAAAACAGTGGTACAAATGACAAGGGGTATCACCCCTTGGCGTCAGAGGCAAGAGTTGAGAAGTTAAATGTGACGGCGCAAGATGCACATGAGAGACTGGAGAGGAGTTCTTCCTATGTGTCATCCGTGGATGTAATCTCAGAAGTTGGGAGTCCAGCAAATGGTCATACCTCTAATACAAGCACTCCCCATTATAGATCAGTGACAACCCCAAAGCAGGTTTCTTCTTTTAATGCTGACTCTTCTTCCCCAAGCTTAGAGGAAGATTCCAAGATCAGGTTCAGAAGCAGCGAGCATGAAAATTTGGATCAGGAGGGTAGTGAAAAAGTTGCCAATTGTAGAGAAATGGGTACAGGTGTTCAAATAAACAGTAATGAAAGTAATGAAAGTGATTTTGACATCTGTTCTGGAAACACTGCATCTGTAGGTAGAAATTACCTCGACAAGAATCCAAGATTTGGTTTGGAAACCAAAAACAACTTAAGTGAGAGATCTGAGGAAGTAGGTAAAAGTCTTGTGCAGGAGGGGGGAAGTGATACGTATTACAGTTCCATTGGGGATAAGGATGGAAATGAAACGTTGCATTTTGAGGAGCTGTATCTTGTTGAAGATGAATCAGTGGTGCAATATGCAAAAGACCAAGCTTTATTGAGTAGCAATTTATATTCTTTGGGTGGGTCAGATAATGGTATGAAAGACAGTTTTATGAAAAATGAAAGACTAAAGCATGTTAAGTCTGTAAGGTCATCAGCAGACTCAATTAGGAGTATTGGGTCACTTGGTAACAATCATCTCACTGAGGTAAAGGAAAATGGTGTTAATGGAGATGTCCAAAATAATGGAGGGGTCCAAAATAATGGAGGGAACATTCAAAGCAGTGACAGAAAAGATGCCAAAGTTTATCCAAGGGAAGCCAGAAATGCCATTTTAGACAACAAGATTGAACAGATGGAGAACAAGATAAAGATGCTTGAAGGAGAGTTAAGAGAAGCTGCTGCTATTGAGGCTGCTTTATTTTCAGTAGTTGCCGAACATGGAAGCTCAATGAGTAAGGTTCATGCCCCAGCTCGGCGCCTTTCCAGGCTGTACCTTCATGCTTGTAAAGAAAATCTTCAAGCAAGAAGGGCTGGGGCTGCTAGAAGTGCCGTTTCAGGATTAGTCCTTGTTGCGAAGGCATGTGGAAATGATGTCCCAAGGTAACCTTGAGTATGTTAGTTGCCTTATATTGGGTACAGTGGTTACTTAATTTCAAGTATATGTATCCGTTATCCTATCACTAGTCAATATAATATTTTAAGCACAAGTGGGTTCATCATGAGAAATTTGGGATTTATTTCTGGGTAAAAATAATTGTTTGTAGTTAATTAACTCAGATAGCAAGAAACTTTATTTGGCATGAAGAAAACAATATACATACACTGCTCTGTTTGAAATTAAATCAAACTTATTCTAGTCTCAATAAAAAAAAATAATACAACGTTATGTGGAAGATAAAATGGATATACTTCATGAAACTCTCAGCTAATAGGGTCATCAGATTAGATATTTTAGGTTTTTAATTATTACTGCCTATATTGGAAGTTACAGTTTCCTCAGAAACTGTGCTGACTGCAGGGGCAATTGACCTCTTCTTGCATCTTGATGCAGGTTGACATTTTGGCTGTCTAATTCTATTGTGCTGAGAACAATTATAAGCAAAACTACCAAAGACATTACACCATCTAATACTTCTGGATCTAGAACAAGAAGGAAGAATGGAGAGGTGAAAGTTGGAAAGTTAACACAACCACTAATATGGAGAGGGTTTTCTCCTAGGAAAAACGATAATACAGCTTTTGAGAATAGAGGTATAGGTAACTGGGATGACCCAAATGTGTTCACCTCAGCATTGGAAAAGGTAGAAGCTTGGATCTTTTCTCGCATTGTGGAATCTATTTGGTGGCAGGTAACACTTTCATTCCTAATAGGCTTAAGTCCCCATATGAGCTCATTATTTATATAAAATAGTCCCATTGGCTTCTAACATGGATCATTCTTTCTGTGTCCAGTCTTTGACTCCATGTATGCAGAATTCTGATGCCAAGGTCACTCGTAAAGATTCTTCAAAAGACTATAAAAACGTGTCTGGCTCATGTGACCAAGATCAGGGAAATTTATCGCTAGATATTTGGAAGAATGCTTTCAGAGAAGCCTGTGAAAGGCTATGCCCTATCCGCGCTGGAGGGCATGAGTGTGGTTGTTTGTCTGTGCTACCTAGATTGGTTAGTATATATCTATCAATTTCCCTCTTCCTTTCCTTCAATGTTTTTGGGCTGAAGGTACTGAAAATTTTCATTATAGTACCTTTTTGTATTGTAGTCCCTTTTCAATTGTCATTTATCTGTTGGTTTAGTTTGCATGGGTTGCTGAAGAGCTTTGAAATGGATGATTATGTAAACAAAGAATAATGGGTGCGTGTATTTTTCAGTGGAGCTTAGTGCCTCCTACTGACTCCTGCAAATTGCTTAAGCTGAAGCCAAAATATTTTCAACTCCTCTGGGATGTGAAATCCCCCAACTTTCCCGACAAACTAATATCTGAGTATATCAACCTATGTATATGCGTTTTGTCGTCTGATTATGAGACAAAATTGACATTAGACTGCATTTTGTTTTTACTTATTCCAGATAATGGAGCAGTGTGTGGCAAGATTGGATGTTGCCATGTTCAATGCCCTTCTTCGGGAGTCTGATGATGATATTCCAACCGATCCAGTTTCTGATCCCATTGGTGATCCCAAGGTTCTCCCCATTCCACCCGGTAAACTGAGCTTTGGATCTGGTGCACAGCTAAAAACTGCGGTAATCTCAGATCTCAACAAATTTTTTTCTGAACTAGAACGCGTGTTTCTGTACTAGTGAATGTAATTGCAACCTACTGTCGTAGGCTCAATTTACTTCTTTCCTTTCTGCTAATATCTATTTCTTGAATGTAACTCTAAAAGTGGGCCTGGAGTTAGCAAAAAATGAAAATAAAGAATGATTGAATATGCATATGTTCAATATAATGTCAGTGGCTATAAATTGTCTCCACTAATTAGTTATTTTCATTTGTGTTCTGGATTTCTCAGATTGGTAACTGGTCTAGATGGCTCACTGACCTATTTGGTCTAGATGACGATGATTCACATGATAGAGATGACGATGAACTTGACAGCAATGATGGAAGTCAAAATTCATCCTTCAAATCCTTCCATCTTCTTAATGCATTAAGCGACCTTCTGATGCTTCCTAAGGATATGTTGTTAAATGCATCCATTAGGAAAGAGGTTAGCCAATGAACTTGTGTTTTTCCCCATTTAATTAACTTGCTACGTGTTTCTTCGTCTTAATCATTCTTTCATCATTGTTTCTGAAGGTGTGCCCAATGTTTACTGCACCTTTAATCATGAGGATACTAGACAATTTTCTCCCGGATGAGTTTTGTCCTGATCCAATTCCTGATGATGTTTTTGAAGCTCTGGACTCACAGGTTAGATAAAGTAGTAGTCAAGTGCATTTAATCTTCTTGTTTTCATACAATAAAGACATATTTTTCCTAAATTACCCTCAAATTATATTAATTGGAAATGATGTTTAGGTTTGAAATAGTATCATTAAACAAGGTTTAGGGAATTAGATATGCTTATGTTTAAGTCTACCAAATATGACCAACGTTTTTCTTATATTTGAGTAATATAGGATTCTAGTTTGATACTTCATACATGTGCCTCACGAAAACAATGGATAAATGAAATTGACATCTCGTGATATGTTCATGGTTTTTTATCTGATGTTTTAAGATTAAGTCCAAATTTGGCTTATGCTCTCTACAGGATGACCTTGATGATGAAAATGAGTCTATCAACAATTTCCCATGCAATGCAGCTCCCATTGCATATTCACCTCCACCACCAACTACCATTACAAGCATTACGGGGGAGATTGGAAGTGAATCTCAGCTTAGAAGAAGCAAATCTTCCATTGTTAGGAAGTCATACACCAGTGATGATGAGCTCGATGAACTAAACTATCCATTATCGTTAATACTGAACAGTGGCTCCTCCTCACCAGCATCAAAGAACAACTGCAAGTGGAAAGACGGTCGCGATGAATCTGCCATTAGATTTGAACTTCTTAGGGATGTGTGGATGAACAGTGAATGAGTGGCCACAAACTAGGTTTCACCCTTTTTCTGTTACATTTCTTCGGTAGCACTGTACAAAGCAAGATATATATTCTAGGTTTAACTGAACGGAAACACCGAGTACTGAAAAACGAGATGGGGGAAATGACCAGAGTATAATAAATAATGTTCAGTAATTGCTTGGATCGTACAATAAGGTCATGTGAGATTAAATTCTGCATTGCTTATTTATGTAATTGATGCTTATTTTTGCTTTTTTTCGAATCTGAGCTTGAAAGACCCAAGAAATTCAAATTCTACTTGCCGCCAAAGGGAGCGGAAAATTTTTAAGGCTTTAATATTAGTAACAATTAAGAATCGAAATGCAAAAGGAAACAATTTTGTCTTAAGAATAAATGAAAGCAGTTTTGCGGAACCCCGTTAGCCGTAATAAAATATGAAATGGCTTTAACAAAAATGAACATTGATATTCAAGAGTTCTTAACTTTTACATGATATGCTTGGTGTATAACGTGACTTTGAGACCAGGAAAAATACTAATGAAACTGTTATGCCAAAATTGAACAAAAACAGACAACATACACTAGTAGGATTTAGGACCATACATTGGGTATTGGTTCATACTTGAACGGTTGCGCTACAGAACAAACTAGCATTCTCAAAATTTTGCAAAACAGTCAACAATATAGAAACAGACACAAAATTTCTATGAAACTGTTGTAGCCCTCATATTCACATACTAAAATGCCGACAACGGATTGATGCCATACAAGATTGGTGGCCCTTCACGCAGTTAACTTCTGTGAAGAACTAAGAGCATTAATATGCTGAAGATGTAGCGCAGCTAGAAGTCCCTGCCAGGTTTCACCATGTCCACCTGCTAATTCAAAATTCAGAAGTTTCTTCTGCTTCCTGTAGTAATCTTCCAACAGCTTGCACTAGAAGAGAAAAATAAAACCCCAAAATATAAGTAGAAGTCCCAAGTGATTAGTATCTCAAACAAGCTTAGCACAACTTTAGAGCTAGTATGGGAAACTTAAAAAATTGAAAGAAAAAAAAAACAAATTTTTCCTTAGACAAAACTAATCCATAAAGGCATCAAAATGAAAATAAAAGTGATTAGTTACCTCGTCTTCATGACTTTGGACATTATCTCCAGGCAATTGTTTTGTTGGGTTCTGGGAGCTGGTCATAAGAATATATTCTTGGCGAGAATTAAATTTTCGATTTCCTAGATTCTTTTTAACTAATTCCTCTTCGGAACTTTTGAAGTTCACCACCAGATCAACATGAGCAATGTGATCAAGGATCTCCTGTGAAACATCACCACATCTTGTAGGAATGAATAACAAAGAAAATTTTGAGCAGTTTACGATTTGAAAGGTGAAGTGAAACCACTTACAGCTTGGATCCTTGTTCGAGGGAATCCATCAAGAATAAACCCAGTTTCGCCTCTTGAGTACCCATCGTCCAGTCTCTTCTTTAGCAGCCCAAACATAATTTCCTCTGGGACAAGTTTTCCATGATCTAAGGCATTTGCTATCTGCATCGGAAGAACCCCACGTCACACCAATATTGATTAAGAAGACAATTTTACTACCAATTACCCTATGCTATGTTTGGACCAAAGGAAAAAATTAGGAAAAATGTGATGAGTAATGATATCTTTTCTTTGGTTTAGTAAAAGAGAACGGAAATATATATAATAATAGACTTTCAAAAGTAAAAGTTCATTTTTTTTTTCTTTCCCTTTGTCTTTAACTTCAGAATTCAAAATTTGTTCCACAGTCTCTATTACAATATAAAAACACTGACAAATTATAACGTAACGTAGATTTATCAATTTTAATAATCTTGCAGTCGTACCAAAATAATTTCTGACAATATAAAAGTGATTTCACACTGTAATTACGTAAATTATTTATTTCATAAACAAAAAACAAGCAAGCCTAAAAATATCAGTATAACTTAGAAGGATTCAATCCCAACTTTCCGCATAACAATAATCTTAACAACATATTTAGTAATAATTATATTACAAAACAAAATTTAAAAAAAGTAAAACCATTCAAATCAAATTTAGACACATTCTCACAACACCCATGACGTTTAAAATGCAAGCTTAATTAGTGCGTGCTTGGATTCCAAAATTGGTTTTGTAAAACTAATTTACACGATGTATTCATCGCAAAATTATTTAAAGTTGCTTAAATTTAAAATAATTTCTGAAAATATAAAGTTCTTCGATATGAAACCAAACGTGATCGTAAATACAAAATCACGTTAATTCTAAAACCACTATGTTTACCGTTACTTACCTACTTTTTCCTTAATTCGACGAGATTCTCACCATTAATTTTAATTCAAAATAAGAGAAACGAGTCGAAAGAAATAATTGAAAGACCTACGAAGAAATGAAAGTAAACTAAACGAAAAGGAGAAAGGAAACCCTAGAGCGGAATAGTGAATGAATGAATTACTTGGTGATAGAGGTTGGAGCGAGGGTTGAGGTCTTGGCTAAGGAGCGTAGCCATGGAAATGTGAGGAACTTCGAGAAGCTTCGAGAGCTTCTGCGCGAAGAGGTTCCTCCTAGCTCCAGGCTCCCCTATCATCACCCACTGCACTCCGCGCTCCGGCGTGCAACCCTGCGCGTCCAGCATGCCACGTGGCGCACACTCCTCTTCCTCGTCATCGTCGTAGTAGCACTGTGCAGCGGCCGCCGATCCAAACCCCCTGTTAGGCCGTAGCACGAGGGCCCTCAGCGGCCCCGCGGCGACCCTGAGTCGTGCGATTGCGGCCATGGCGGCGGCGGAGGCGCGTTTTCCGTTACTGAGGTTTCGAGAGAGAAAATTGGAAAGGGTGCGCGATGAGGAGAAACAGAGAACCCTGAAACTGAGGTTTTAAGAAGGAATTTTCTTACTATTATTTGAGGTTACGAAAACGACACTGTTTTGTTGATAAATTACGGACAGTGCCACTGTTGGCGCGTGCTGGGAGCGAGAACTATTTGCCACCTGACTGAAGGTAATTGGTAGTAGCGGATCTAGTGTGTGCGGGATCACCGTGGCCCCTTTTGGCAATGAATCCTGAACGTTAGGTGTTGTGGCAAGTGAGTGAGACACCTTTAATTTCAGTTGGATCCAATTTGATATTTTGATATATTAGGTTGCCTCCTCAAGTATAACTCTTTTCATGTCTTCAAATAAAGTATTTTTTATAAGTTTTCTTATTATTTCTTAGCTTTTGTATGGAACAAATCTTATGTTAGAATAAAGACATAGTGAACAGGAACTAAATTAGTGTTAAATTAAAATAATATAAGTGAATTTAAAATAATATATTTGAGAGTTAAGTAGTATCTTATTTATATTTATTATTATAATGAGAATTACCTTCGTTAAAATATTGTGAACTTCACCTCCTGTACTTGACAGACTACACTTTATTTTTTTTTTCTTTTCACATTAATTTTTTTATCAATTTATTAAATATATATAAAAATATATTGTGGTTTTGTGGTTATTTTAGCTTTGAAATCCACGAGTTGATATTATCGAATGCAAGTGTTGCTACACGCACGCAAATAATACTTAAAAGCTAAAATTTTGAAACATTTTCAGCCGTCCAGAAATTTATGATTGAAAAAATATGTTCATGTTTGGTTCCTTCAAAAAATCTCCATCCAAGACACTTCTATAAATTTTATATGATCATTTTTGTAGGATCTTTTGTATATATAATGGCACATTTCTTTATATTATCATTTTTATAGGATCTTTATTCATAATAAATATGGTTGATGTCCGAACTTGTGATGAATAATTCTATTATGTTATTTCTATTATTTTACTAAAATTACCTTCTGCTTCTAGTAAAATATGTAATTATTACAAAAATTAATATGTTAAATTTACTCTCTCTTTTTTCCTCCACTTTAATTTTTTTCTTCATTATTTATTTTCTTTTCCCTTTTTTTTCTCTCTTTCATTATATGATTCTTGTTTTCTTTTACTTTTTTTTTCTATATTTTTTCCTTTTACTTTTTCCTTTTAAATATAATCACACCTATCAATAGGCGAGGAAATTTAACATAAATCAAATCTTCAAAAGAGAATATTTGTGTTTCATCTAAAGATTTAATTATTTTTTTTTTATTTTGTCATTAATATTAGTATAATTCCTTGAAAAAAAGTAATTCTCTCAACTTGGTTAAATTGATACCGGTTATATTTAAATATTTTGTTTTGGATCTATAAATATGTAGTAGTTTACTTATTTGCGTTCAAACTTTTTTTGGAATAAAAAAATATAAATAAGAAAAATTATCCTTTTTTTTAAACCTTATCATAATGATTTGAATATAAAAGGTGACTTTGTCCCAATATTTGAGTTTTTATGCATGGATGGCAACTTGTTTGAAACGGATTAAAATATTTGAAATTGAATATTATTTGAGTTTTGAGTTAGAATATTTAGAATGAATGTTCTTATTGAGAATTTAATTACTATATTTTATTAAGGTATATAGTTAATTAAATTGACTTTTTAATACGTTTTGAATGAATAAGGTTGAATCAAAAATTTTAGATTATGTTTAAGAGTAGTATTTGTTAAATAAGTTGTAGGTAAAACTTTGTATTTAAAAATCCTCACATTAAAAATGTATTTCAATAGTTTAGTACTATATGATATTGTTTTCAATATCTTAACTGTGTTCACACATCCAATATTTGTACTATGTATATGAAGAGACCCACATAATATTATATATATATATATATATATATATATATATATATATATATATGTGTATGTATGTATGTATGTTTGTCATTTTATATGAAAAGTTACGTAGTTATTTTGATGGGAGAAGTTGTATAAAAGTTATTTTTTATTTTTAAAATATAAATTAGTTAATGACAAATAGTAATAGAAATATGTATGAAATGTAATATGATATAATTGAATCATTAAATAAAATGGTAATAAATTTTAAAATGTGATAATAGCATATTAAGAAGGTAGAAGAAGATCATGGTAAAGTTTGGGATATAACGGGTTGTTGGTGGAGCAGAAAGAGCTGCACATGTGAAGCTGAAATATGGGAAATTGATGGCTTTTTAGGTGAACACGTGGATGGTCAGTAAGAAGGAAAAATTAACCTGCATTGGGCCAAGCCCATGCCACGTACAACGCGAGTTCACCGGTAACGGATGCAATTTTGTTCCTTTTTTTTTTTCTTTTTTAATCCTCACAATATTTTTTTCGAGAAAAATAAAAAGAAGACCGAAATCAAATAACAAAGTTATTGTTTACAGAAAACAACGTGCGTTAGCTAAGATATTAGACGTTATTCTCTAGTATATAGTGTAATATTTTTAAGATATTTATAAATAACATCTTATAATATATTAATTAATTATTCTATTTTATTATATTTTTAATATATTTAAATATAATATTTTTGTAAAGATATAAAGTGATAGAAGTTGTTTACTATATTTATATCTATTTATCCTTATAAGTAGTATTCACTTAATTATTTTTACTTATTTGAGTGTTAAAAATTATGTCGTTGGTATATTTTTTATGTTTATCTTTATATCTCAGTGTTTTTTTATAAAAAGATAACAACTCACTACTTGAGAGTCTCATACTTCACCTTAGAGACATCTTGACAAAATTTTATGTTCATTCAACAGAGATCGTGGTTTGTTGATATGAGATCGTGGTTTGTTGATATGACAAATTTTAAAGTTGTTGGAGTTCTTCTAGAATAACTCAAGTGGAAACAAAAGAAGATGTTTTTATATGATGTCAAGCAATTCTTCTAGATAATCCATTTTTATTCAAAATATAAGCAGATAACTTACTAAGAAGATGTGTCACTACGGAAAAAGTGCGAGCATTTTATGGCAATGTCATAATTCACCATATGGAGGCCATTATAATGGTGAAAGGACAATCACTAAGGTGTTGTAATCCGGATTCTATTGGCCTACTCTATTTAAAGATGTTCACATTTAGGGATGGCTCTCGGCCCGTACCACTTACTAAAACACATAAACACGTGCCTTATTTTTTTTATTATCCCTCCTCCCTCACTACTGCGCGCGCCCCCCACCACCAAAAACCACAAGTCTACGACTCTTCTTCCTTCCCGATTCTCATCTCTACGCCACACACACAGACTCGCTTCTCCTCCACCCACTCGTCGCTGGCCACCACGTCGTCGTTGGCCATACCTTCTTCTCCTCCACCGTGAGTCACGGCGTGGCTGCCAGAAGCGAGAAAACAGCGCCATGCACGGAGAACGCAGAGCCACCGTCAGACACTGCGATTGGCGGACGATTCTGACCGCCACGACCACCGCCAACACAGGTTTGTTCGTAATTTCCGTTCTGGTTCCCTTTCTCCCGATTTGTAACCTAAATTCTTGATTTTGTAACCCTAGATTTCTGATTTTGTGATTTTCGACCAGGACGACCCATTCTGTGAAATCCTAATGGTTGTAGCTGCTGCCATTAATCGTTGTTCATCATTCAATTTTCCCCCAATTTCAATTTCGTAGCTGCTGCCATTAATTGGTCATTTGGTAAACATGTTTATTTTTTATAATGTAGATACTAATAATTGTTAATGATTGATAAATTTGGCAATTATAATAATTCATTGCTATCCTGAACTTGCGAAAACACCAAACAAAGATGGAGCCACACCTCTCAAAGTTCTTGCTCGCAAACCTTCGGCCTTCAAGAGTAGAACCAATCTCCCATGGTGGAAAACAAATTCTATATTATGGTAAGTGTTGTGTGGTGATTATGTTCATAATTAAGGTTTTTAACTAATAATTCTGCTTTTATCTTTTATACATTCTAATTAATATATGTACATCCTTTCAAAGAGTGGGATTCTTAATTAATGGATGGCCTAATTAGGATTTTAAATTAACAGAAAAAAAATGTTGTATATTTTATTTTATATATAAATGCTTGTATGGAATTAAATTTGCGAGAATTTTAAAAGTAAATATAATTAATTAAGTAAAAAAACTTAGATAATGAAAAACATATGCATGTCCATCACTGATAAAATCTGATTTTGGGCCACAAAATGAACATATCAGGAAAAGGATGGCGAGCCAGCCCGCCGGCCCGCCAGCCCACAGGTCGGGCCAAAAAAATAGCCAGTTTCGCCTTGTTAGGCCAGCCCGGCCCGACCCATTTAAAACGGGACAAAAACGGGACGGGCCAAAATGGGCCGGGCTGGCCCGTTTTGACACCCCTATTCACATTGTCACGACCGAAATCGCGACGGGACGACGAACCAAAAATAAAATTTGTAAAAATAGAGTTTGGAGTCACCACCATAGTTTATTCTGGAAAACTACGGAAAAACCAAAAAGATAAGACAAGGTCTACAAAAAACCAGATTTTGGGTCCAGAAGTCGGTTACGCGTGGGGAAGGTATTAACACCCCACATAGTACGTCCTAAGATGGTACCTTTAATTAAATGTGCAAAAAGATGTGGTTTTCAAAATATTTATTTTCCCCAAAAATAATAATAAATGAATTTACAAAAGAAATAAAAAATATTTTTTTTTGGATTTTTGGGCCCGGTGAGGATTAATCTTCGCTCCTACGTATCTCCATGTGAATGGAGAATCAGGGTTATGTAGTTCTTTATGAAAAATTATTTGGAAAAATATTTGAAAAATGATTTAATTTTTTTTAATAATTTTGAAAATCTTTTTATTTAAATTTTTAGTATTATTTTAATATTGATGTCACACGACGCGAGCGGCTGGACAGAAACTGAAAATATATTCTTTTTTTAATCTTTCATTTTTTTATCTTTTTGATATTTTATAATTTTTCATATTTTTTAAAGTTATTTAAAAGTGGATATGAATGTCACTATGACGTGAGCAACTAGATAAATATTAAAGAGTAAACAAAGAAATATTTTTTTATTTTTAGATCATCTATATACATTTTTTAGAAAAAAAAAAACAAATGTTAGATTGGATGTCATGTGACGCGAGCGACCGGACAGACACTAAAGAAAGGGAAAAAAATATTTTTTATGATTAAAAAAAATGAAAATTGGAAAAGTTACATCAAAAGATGAATGAATTGAGAGTGGCGTACCTTAAAAAAAATTCAATTTCTCCTCACCTTTTCTCTTTTCTTTTTCTTGCTTCCTTTTCTAATATTTTGTGTTTGTTCTTCCAATAGAGATAAAAATTAGAGGTATCTATGTGGGTGGTAATGAGAGAAAGAGAGAGTGTAGAGAATGTTTTCTTCAACATTTATGGGTGTTGACACACGTTTATGCAACAAGTTGTGATAAATGTCAGTGCATTGGGAACATCTCTAGAAGACATGAGATGCCATTGCAAGCTATCTTAGAAGTAGAGGTGTTTGATTGTTAGGGAATAGATTTTATGGGACCTCTTCCCTCTCCACTTAATGAATATACATTGGTATTTGTGGATTATGTTAGAAAATGGGTGGAAGCAACAACTTGTCAAAAGAATGATGCCCAAATAGTTATAATTTTTTTAAGAGACAAATTTTTGTTCGATTTGGAGTTCCAAGAATTCTCATTAGTGATGGAGGGATACATTTTTGCAATGCTCAATTGGCAAAGGTTCTTTCACACTATGAGGTAAAACACAAAGTTGATTCACCATATCATCCATAGACCAATGGACAAGCTGAAATGTGCAACCGAGAGATTAAGAAGATTTTGGAAAAAACTGTGTCATCTTCTCTTCTAGGAAGGATTAGTCAACAAAGTTAGATAATGCTTTGTGGACATATCAGACTGCAATGAAGACCCCAATTGGATTGTCTCCTTTTCTGTTGGTTTATGGAAAAGCTTGTCATTTACCGATCGAGATGGAGCATAAAACTTATTGGGCATTGAAGGTGTTAAATTTTGATCCCTCTATGTCAGTTAAAAAAAAATTGCAAATGCTAGAGTTAGGAACTAGAAATATGTTGTTGGTGTTTTCATATTGACTTCATGCATGAAATCCAACCCTAGTGAAGCCTTTACCATATATTTTAATTTCATCGATTTGATTTGCTTTCTATAATTTTGAATTATTTTATAAAAAATTAATACTTTTCATTATTTTAAAGTTTTTGGCCTTAATTAGTAAATAATCATAGTTTTTCTAAACAACGCGAGTCTCTATGGGAAAACAATATTTGGACTTATCCACTTTATTACTTATGCAATTTGGTATATTTGTCAATCCCGTAACACTTAACATAGCTGTAATTGCACTAACATATCTCAAAATTTCCAAATAACATTATACAACTAAAAATTTATTTTTAACATGATTTTGTATCAAAGCTCAATAAGCCTAATTATAACAAATCCTAATTAAAACAATCTATTAAGCACAAATCCCAATAAGAATCCAATATTTAAAGGCTAAATGAGGGAATGCACTTATCACAACCTCTCGAGGTCTTATGAGTATAATTCTCTCTAGGCAACATCGAGTATCAACCTATTCTGATATCCTTTTAATCGCCCCTTGAGATCAAGAACTCTTGACTAAAATGAACAATTACAGAAACCACTCTCACAACAAGAATGTACAATATAACTCACATGTTACAACCTCACTCCATAAAGGATTTATAAAGTATATGCGATCAACCCAAATTCTCACTAAGTATTATTGATATGACAATTTCACAACATTTTGGTATTTCAGATATTTCTAGCTCTTTTGTTGTTTGTTTCGCTTTCATTCTTGTTAGTCTTATCGTATGGCTTTGCATCCTTTATATTGTTGTTGCATTGATAGTCATTGAGAATTTGAATTGCAGTGTTTCATGTTTTACGTGATTTTTCTTGATAAGGAATGACTTTATCAATTCTTCAATTTGATTCTTCAAATTATATCTTCAACATCATTCTTCATTATTAGATATGAAATGGTAATTTAAGCCAAGAAAGGAGGGGGTTGAATTGACTGTTTAAAAGTTTTTCAAAAGCTTAAAACTCATTTTGATTGAATCAAATATAGACTACAAAATTCGAATGCAAAAGATGCAGATTAATACACTTTCAATCGGTCAAAAAATAAAAACAATAGAGTAATTTATTCATAATCCTATGAATTAGTTGATAAAAAATTTAGAACAATTGGCTAAAATTCTGGGAAATTATGCAAAATGTAGAATTCACAAATTTCACTCAAACAACAAACTTTTACACACAAGACTTGTTCCAAACAATATTTCTAACAAGTATCCACTATCAGATTACACATAAACGCATTCAAACACAACAAAGAGTGATTTACTTGGTTTTCTTGAGATTTTAAAGTGAGGATGAAGGGAAGAGAGTGCCACATATGTTTTTTATACTGGTTCACTCAATCAAAGAGCTATATCCAGTTTACTAGGACAACTTGAGCCTGATTTCCACTATATTCAAAAGTTTTACAAATCACACACTAAGATTACACTTTTGAACAAAGAAACATACCAAGATTTTGACTCACACAAAAATCTAGCCTACAAACCTACAAGAATCACACTCACAGACTTAGAATCACACTAGGTAAACAACCAAAGGCACAAGAACTACAAAACCTGATGGTGGCTCTCCCTAGCTAACCATACACGAGTTCTTCAAGCTAATCCCAAGCCAAAATGCCTCCAAGATCAACCAAGATCTTCAATATTCATCTTGTAACTATGTAATTTAGAGAGAGAGAGAGAGAGAGAGTTTTCCAGTGATGAATAACAGGTTTTCGTGCTCAAAAACTCATAATCATGCCTCTACTCTCGAAAACACAGCTTATATAGTCTGGTCTTAAGTGGAATCAATTGATTGAATTTTTCGTACAATCTGTTGATTTCACTTTACTTAAGTGAAATCATTCAATTGAAAAACAATTCAATTGATTGAATGCATTCATACCAGAAACTATATACAACAAGTCTTTTAACTTGTTAATACCCATTTTAACAGATTAAAAAGGACACACTAAGACTAACAAGATATCTAACCTATGTCATATAGCCTACCAACATGATATAACATGTAACCATTACATTTAACACATCATTTACAGATATAGTACGATAGAAACATGATCTTCAAGTGGATCTTCATCAATCTTCATCAACCACATGTGACTTTCATGTATTTGGCTTTATCAAATCTTTGCACCAAGCTTGCGTGTGCCAACAGTCTCCCCCTGATTTGATGAAGCCAACACCCTCAAGTTAACTTGAAGGGCTAAGATCCATACAGAAACCTGAAAAAGTTTTTGCGTACAATATACCAATATACAAACACACATCCAAGCAAAAGCACACAAGCATACACATATCACATATGCATATGCTCCTCCTATCATTAATAATGTTATTTAAATTCATATTTATAGATCAGTTAGCTATATTACATGGTTCCAACAGATTTAATTCCAGGTTTTCCAACTTTAACCCAATTTTACTCATTTTTAATTCAACTTTACTCATTTTTCTCCCCTTTTGGATTCATCAAACTAAAGTAATGCACATATCATTTTGGAAAGAGTAAAATTTTCATTAATGCATCAAACATAGATACTATCAGAGCAACTGATAGTGCATACAAACACTGTAGAAACGAAACAGAAATGAAAAGTACAATATGAAGCTGAGACTGATATAATCAATTGATTGAAATTGAAAAAAATCGATTAAAATACCAGAACAGACAAAGAAACACACAAATGCAGCAACAATATGCAGTGCATGATCTATGAGCCACCCCCCTTTGTGCAATATGATTCTACATTTGAGTTGTTTAAGAAATAATATTTCTCAATCAATCAAATAATCCACTTTTCAATCATATAGATCATTTCCTAATGTTCATATTACTTGACCATTTATTTTCGAAAACTTTCTTCTTTTAGATTGTAATTATCATAGGATAATCTTTGAACATTATGACTCATATAATCAATTTCCATTTCGAATTATTAGATTAATATATCATTCTTAATGATGAATCAAAGATTAGAAAATGAAAACACTTAGCCAAATAACACAACGCATTCCAACTCATTTAATGCATGTAAAAAATTGATGCATTGAGTTCTATTGTTTGAGTCGTCTAATGCCTTAGTCGTATAATGACTTAAGTACACTTGGGTCATCAAATGCCTTAAGTCATCTAACACTTTAGATCATTTAGTGATTGAGGTTGCCCAAAGCACTCACTTAGCGATTTTCTTTGGTTGTATTCATATAATGCACTATCTTCTGTAGTGCTTAGACTCGTCTAATGCCAAGACTTGTTGGTCTATTATATGTGCATGACTTCTAGCTTACGTTAATACATGTAAAGCTTGAATATCAACAATTAACCATATGCGAATACATTTCTAGACTATGTATTTTAATTTGTAAAACACATTCATCAATTACATCAATTATATATGTCGATTAGGTGTTCTCTCTTACTCGCCTAATGTTGATTCACATCTAACTGAAGACTTCCTCATTTGGTAGAGTGAATATTTTGTTATCATCAAAATTCTATTATCTTAAGCGGCTCGTCTACTTTAACAATGCCTTTAGCAACTATCACTACAAAGCAAGTGTAAAAGTCCTTTGGAAGAATGTTGTAGGCAAGCTTGATTTACCCCATTTTGTTTTCATCTTCCTAAGGTCTATAACTAACACAAATAACCTTATTCCAGTTACATACTTTTAGAATAAAATAGAGGAACTCTTCATTAAACTCAAAACAAAAAGAAATCGGTGTCATACATTCCAAAACTTTATTAACATAATTATAAATTAATTGTGAAACTAAAAATCTAAGACCACCTAACTTTTCTTGGTCTTTTCCAAACTCTTAGTCTTCACTGTTATGCATCTCCTATTGAGCTATCATCTACTCTCGTGTAAAAATACATCACAATAAATAAATACAAACATAAACACAAGGGTAAACTAACATAACCAAGCAAGAACCTTAGTTTTAAACCCACATCATGTTTAAAATCCAGGACATATAAAAACTATAACTTTCCAAGAATATTTTCCTTCTTTAAAAATAAAATACATGGAAGTTTACCAAGTTAGATTCCCAAGAAAGAGAGGTTAGTCAGAAATGGACAAACTTAAAAACCTTGTCTTTCCTAACCAGAGTCTTTCCTGGATCACATTCACACATCTCATTTTAACTAAAAACTCAATAATTATTAGCATAACACATCAAGCTTTTATACTGACAAACACAACAAAGGGATTCAAGCTAACCACTCTAAGAATCCTCACAAACACAACAAAGCCTTGGTTCGTGCCTACCCAAAGGGATTCAATTGTCATATGAACAACCACTCTAAAGCCTCAATATTCACACACTAATACTAGTTCATATTAACTTCCCAATTTTTGACAAAAACACAACCCATCCATACTATACATTTATCAAGCAAACACTAATAACGTTGCCATTAACGCTATCAAATTAATACTACTTATCTCTAACAATTTCAATATTGTTAAGAAAGTAGCCAAGAATATTAATATGATTAAGCTAACCCAAAGTCGTCTCATTACAAACTTAGAATTGATTTTTAACATAATTGTTCTCATAAAATTTACACTAAAAAGGTTGGGAAAATAAAATAGACTCAAAACTCCGTGGAATGTAAAAATAACACAAAAATAAATGAAAAGGTATGGGGGGAGGTGAAAGAAGAGGAAATAGTGCGGATACCAAGGGCTGGCCAAAACTGCCCCTCGAAGGATGTTAACCTAATGCATCTCCCATGTCTCCTTATATAGGAGTTGGACTAGGCCCTTTTCTGCAATTTTTGTTGATTAAATATTCTTTTTGCTAATATATCTCCACCAAATATATCTTAAATAAATCTAATATCTCGATGATATTCCTGGTTGTTATGAAAATTTAAAAAGAATGTGAAAGATTTAGCTAGATTGAAAATTTTGGTAGTTTCTATCTATTGATATTTTTTTATATAATTAACTAAAATAATTATTTAAAAATATCAAATAAAAAATCCAAAGATAGAATTTTCCTTAATTATATCTTATCATAAACACTATGGCATTATCAAAGTCTTTGTAGTGGAAAATCATAACAAAATCTTAATAGTCCATTTGTTGTTGGGTGTTCCCCTATTCATTTCCTTATTTTTTTCTTCAAGTCCAATTTTTGTTGGGCATTCCCCCAACCATTTCCTCCATTATTTTTTTCATTTCTTCAATTCTTACATTTTTTTTAATCTTTTTCTTGCAAAGTTTGTATTAATTTCTTGTAGCTTAGCTAATCCATGAGCTTAAACTTCACTTCAATTGCACCAAAACACCTAAGAATATCCAAAACACATTTATACAACTAAAAAGTTATTTTTAACATGTTTTTATATCTCAAGCTCAATTAGCACTTTTAGAATAAATCCTAAATAAAACAACATTTTAAAGCAAAAAAAAATCAAAATAAGAAGCTAAGTTTAAAAGTTAAATGATGGCATAAATATGCACTCATCAAAGACTTAATTCATCATATCTACAAAAGTACAAGCAAGCAAGAAAGAAAGAAAGAAAATAAGAATGTTAGCTCTGCTTACAACCCAAATTTTTGAATTAGACATAACTCATCTCTACCACACATTCATCAAGCAAAAACTCAAAATTTTGTTTTTCCACTACAATAGAAAACATATTTTCAACATCATACAAACACCAAAATAAAAGACATACTAGCTTCTCTTACCTAAATAGTCAACGTTTCAACTAAACACTTCAACCTTCTTGTTAAAATCTAAGTTTCTTCCTGCACATTCCTATTCAAGAAATCACTCGCGTTTCTCTTGAACTCTCTACTATTGCACAGTTTGATTTCAGTGTCTCACCACTACCCCAACTTCCCTACTTATAGTGAAACACTCAAACCCAAAAATCCAATTATTTTCTACTAGATTCAAAGAAATAGTTTGGAGATATATTCCTATATTCATGGAATTAATTCTATTTATACATTCTTTATAATCACTCCATCTTTTAGAAAATTTGTTTAATATCTTATTAATTAAACAATAATTCATCGAATATTATCTCTTAGAAAATCTTTTAAATGAAATAAAAATTTCAAATTAAATAATTAACAAATCATTTTATATCTTAGAAAATCTTTTTAAATGAATCTTAATAATTAATAAACTCTTTTATCTCTCAAAAAATGTTTTAAATAAAAAAATATTTAAATTAATAAATTACCATTATATCTCTTATCATAATTTTTCAAATGAAATAAATCTTTTAATCAAATAATTAATAAATCACCTTTGAGATATATTTCCTAATTCTTATCGTTTCGAAAGGTTTTATAGTTGTCATTGATATTGTAACATCCTAGTCGGATATTACTAATTTTAATAAAATAAGAAATAAGAATTGTAATAAACTCGCATTTAAATAAAACATATTTTCCAAACGCAGAAAAGTTTAAACTTTATTAAATGTCTCGAAATTCAAAACCATAAAATTCAACTTAAAGTTTTAAATAATTTGAAAGTAATAACAAAATCCTATTTACAAAAGAGTAACCAAAACAATTCATAAAGAAGTTCCCATGCTAGCCCCTCTCCAACTCTAAGCATCACCAGCTCCACCTGCAACATTATATGCTCCCGTGTAATGAATTACACGATCATTGCCAAACATAAGCAAATAGGGTGAGCTAACCATACAAAAATATATACATAAACACAAGTCAAGTGTACACACACAATCATAAGAGAAACTTTATCCTTTGATTCCCTAAAGCATGGCCTACACCATGTTTATCCACCTTCTACATCTTCCGATGATGAACTTGAGATATGCTTTGCTGCCACAAGTCACAACTCGTGGTTCTGCCATCTACAAGCCACAACTTGTAGAAACATGTGCAGGAATAACATGTTATGGACCACACTTTGTAACGCCAGGTGGAGTTCCCAATATGAACCACAATTCGTACTCTCGACACAAGATTGGAAACATGGCCACAACCCGTGGTTGCTTAATCAAGTGGAGACCAATCTAACGAGCCACAACTCACACACTCACACTAGTACCATCCGCCATTTTGAGCCACAACTCAAGGAATACCACGTGTTTATCCTTCATCCCGAGCCACAACTCGAGGAATGCTCCAACAAAGTCCATTCTTAAGGTATTCATCCAAAGCCTTTGAAGATGACTTAACCCCTTTTGAGGAGTACAACCCTCAGACCCAACATTTACATATTCCTCTGAACGCTTCTTGATTCTACACCCTTTCATGATTACATTGGTTGATATTTGCTACCACGAGTGTCTTTCGCCCTTCTGACTACAAGCCACCACCTACAGTCCATACATGGGAATGATCTTGTTACAACCACAATCCGCAACACTAAGTGGAGTTCCCCAATACAAACCGTAGTCCGTATTTGTCCCAAGACTACCAAACTCATCGAATAACACCAAGGAGGACAATTTTTTGGAACTCATTAGTATGAGCCACGATCTCGCACACTCCACTAGACTTTCAAAACCACCAGGTTACAACCTCAAGTGGCCACATGTTACCCCAATACAAGCTCAATCGTAATTGGGGCCCTAGAAAATCATCTCTTCAAGGTCCTCATCCAAAATATTGTAAAATTCTTTCCATGTAGTCTCTCTCTGCATGCATCACCACTTGGCGCACCTCTAGCGTCGCCAGGCAAAACCTGGAACAGACCGCCTGGCGAAAACCATACGCTGCTAGGCGCCACACACCTCTAGAGCTCCCTATCCAATGACCTCTGTCTGATTGCTATCGCTTGGCAAAAATCTCCTTGTCACCCTAGTTTCCCCTTATTGCCTAGCGGCACACCCCACGTCGTCGGGCGCCACACTAGTAGCATCACTACTACTAGGTTTCGGGCACTGTTGTATGAAGTTCCAAAGAACCCCAAGTACTCAACATACAAACATAACATCAAATATGCTTATCCAGTCATCATCACATGACTGGATCACGATCCAACCCAATCACATACATCATGAATTCGTTACACCCTGACTTAAGGTTTCACAAGAATCTCTTACATATTTTACTTTACCACATAAGCATGCCAAGTTACATTCATATAAATCAACATGACTCAAAATTGTATCACCACATATCATATGCATCAATCCCTACATATTCATATATATATATATATATATATATATATATATATATATATATATATATATATATATATACACACACATATATATATACTCCACCATTTAAATCCATTCAAGCATTCAACTCCAACTTATGAATAATGCATGCTCAAATCAAATATAAAGCAGCAATAGTCTAACAACTTAAGCACATTATTCAATGCACCAATGCAAATTAATATAGCACTTCACACTTCCTATGCAACAATTTAATTTATATTGATACACATGCATTCACCAATAAACCAATTGTCAACATGTGACTAACCCAAAGAAACATTCAAATTCATGGAGACTCACAACATAACCCAATCATGCTTCCAACTCATGCCACATTTGTAGTTACTTGAAATTATCAAGAGATTAGTCATGCATTTTAAAGACTTCCAAACCAGCAATCATGCGTATCATATATCTCCAACTACAGATATTCAAACCAATATCACACCGTACAAACTAAAGAGCAACATGTTATGAACCCTCTGTCAAAATTTCGATTAAATTAGACAGTTAACGAACAGGAAAACACTGTTTTATGAAAACTGCGCAGACTAGAAAAATCGGTGACACCCAGCACCCAGAAGTTAGGAACCTGGCGCATGGCGATATAAAACTAGTGCTCGACTGTCCCTGTTGGGCAAAAACCCAAAAAATAATGTTTTTCATGAAAAGAACACCAACACACATCGCTTGGCAGTAGCTCTTCACTTCTAGGCGGTTCTTAATAGAAACCTAGAAAGTGGGTTGTTTCAACATCAGTCGTATGGCGGCTTTAAAGGCCCGTCAGGAGGTTTCTAGAAAATTTCCAGAAACGCAATATAATCCAAAAAATGCACAACTATTCAATCTAAATTCTAATTTTCAGTGCAAATGGGTTGTTTATCTCTAAAAAGCCTCTTAAACGTAATGCGTAAGTGAAGATTCAAACACATAACCACACAATTACCATTTCGTGATAATTCATCTACATCTAAGATTATGTTATCACTCATCATGATCAAACATTTCATTAAAATTAATAAACAATTAATAATACACTAATGGCATCAATATGACTTGAACCTAAGTCTTTTCATAAAGATCAAGTACTCTCAACCACTTAAGCTAGTACTATTCCTTATATTCTCTCTCTACATTAATTAACTTAAGGATTCCCGCCCTCGCATTTAATAAATTAATATTTATTTATTTATTTAATTTTCTCGAGTCTTATAGATAATGTTTGATAATTTATTAACAAAGGTTTAGAACAATTTATAAAGTAGCTTGATACACATGCCAACTAATTAATCGTTTATCTATAATTCATATTTATGTTAATTAATCTAGGAAGACCACATCCGAAAGTTACGAATTTGATAAATGATTATTATAATGAGATGTGTATTTTCTTCTTAGTTCAATTCTTTTTCCAAATTTTGGTTTTTTTGTTGAGCATGGTTTTAACGAGACAATTCTTTCAAGTATGTCATTTCAATGAGCTTGTTCTTTCTTAAACATATGTAAGCTGCCATGTAAGTTGGGATTTCATATATCCATTGGTTACTAAATTCTTATGCAATTGACATTCACAACTTACATTTAAACTCGAACGACAACAAATTTAACTTACATTTAAACTCGAACGACAACAAATTTGCAAACCACTTCTTAAAGCTCAATGAATGATAAAACTTTTCATCCATCAATTCAATCTACATGAATCTCATTTATGGATTCTGAGGTTGAGGGACTTATGTACTACCTCCATGATATAAGGTACTACTCCCAAGATATTAGTATATATTAACTAATTATCATATTTTATGATATCTTTTAAAATTTACAGATAATATTTTAGGGTTAAATATATTTTTATCCCTTAACTTTCAATAAAATTGGAATTAGTCCCTCTTGGAAATTTTGACCCAATTTAGTCATCTAACTTTAGAAATGCGTAGATTTAATCATTTTAGCCAAATTTTGTTTATGTTTATTTGACGTTTGAAACATGTTTCATGATAGTATTAGAGTTGTTTACACCGTTTGACACATTTATGCTTCAATGTTAGCTCAGAAACGTGTTTAAAATGTTAAGTAAAACTTAACAAAAAATTGGTTAAGAGGACTAAATCCACGCATTTCTAAAGATAAGAGACTAAATTGGTCTAACGTTTCAAAGAAAGACTAAATAAAATTTTGACTAAAAATTAAGGGATAAAAAACATATTTAACGAAATATCTATATTTTTTGTATCACACCTAGCCGGTTCTGCTAGCTCACCAACACATATCATCCTTGACCGACAACCCATATCGGACAAGGCTGGGGGACTGGTGTACCGTACCTAGCCA
>Ga0214542_1003241_pt1 | contig 33436 bp, 12 predicted proteins | sample CNSS1metaG_FD_160096 | JGI IMG/M metagenome (GOLD analysis project Ga0214542, IMG submission 160096) | Root nodule microbial communities from cowpea collected in UCLA plant growth center, Los Angeles, California, USA - CNSS1 | ecosystem: Host-associated > Plants > Roots > Nodule | place: USA...
ATATTTCATATGAAAAAAAAAAAAAAAAAACTAGAGAGATGAAATCTGTGCATTTCACAAATTTGAATAAAATAATGATACGATAAAAACATACAACAACTTTATTTCATATCAAGAACATGCCAAACACTACATTACAAGTTTAACCTAACAATTAAGACTGCAATAGTACGCAACAGAGCTAAATTGATCATGATTCATGCCAAATAAATTATGAAACACGTTTATTGAAATATTTTAATTGTATTTTGTTAAAAAAAAAAACTCTAATTGTAAATTTCTATTTCACTATGACAAATTATAAATTTAACCATCTTATTGTTGTTGTTTTGATGGATGCAGATATTAATGAAGTTAAATAATTTTTCAGTACAAGAATTGTGTCTAATCATGAGGTTGTACTAAATAATTCTGGTGCAACCCTAGTTGTACATTCCCCTACTTTTAGAAATTAGTTGTCTTAAAAGTAATATACTTAGAAAAAATGGTTTATATTTTTTCCGTTCTTGGTGCATATGCAAGGACAAGAAATATTACATTTATTCTTTACATGTTAAAATGGTGTAGTTATAGCAAGGAACTTTATATATATTATGTGTAGCTATATGGTTTAATCGTAGTGAACTTTACTTCTAGCGTTCCTAAGGATCTGTCATGTTCAACACTGCATGATTTTGACAGGAAGAAGAAATGAGATATAAATGCTGCAACAGCAGAGTGAGTTCCCTGGTACGACACTAGTGAACTCGTGTTAAGCAAATATTGACCAAGAGAACTCTTAGCACCAATATCGCTTCTTTTTTCCCAAAATATGTATATTTCACTACATCTCTAACGTACCTTTCTGTATGTCTCATCATCTTAATCCAGGCCCTCATAGCTGGAACACCCACTACTACCAAGTGCCCTTTCTTTCAGATAATCACTATCACTTTCTATACTAAATATACAGTGCTTTACTTACTCAATTCCTATAAAAAATCGTGCGATCTTTTCATAATTGTTTTGAAACTATTTTTACCTATGTTAATTATCTCTTGATTCATAACTTCAACTTTTAGACCATGAGAGACTTTTTAGGTTTTTCAGTGAAAGAAAAAACATTTACATATACCACTCAAATCTTTCACATTCTACTTTTAGTGTAGCTTATTGATGGGTAAGATGAAATTAAGCCTCGAACTCTAAATTTTATAGTAACCAGAAAAAAAATAATATTAAGAAATTGAAATGTGACCTAAAGTATATGAAAGCCCTAACCTTTAAACGTCTTATGCACAATCCCCTTCACGCTTTCCTCCAAATTCTTGCTCCAGAATTGGAAATGGAAATCCAAGCTAATTTTTTTCCCCATTGATGCCTCGTTTCCAAAAGGTAATTTCTTTAGTCACTTTATCTCCAACCCCACACAGATTCAATTGGTTCGTCCGTTCTCGTATTGTACTGACAAACACTCACGATCTGGTTAAAGCAATCATATCAACAATTCGAACAACGTTGTATTGATTTTTTTTTTTTTCTAGTATTTTCATTTTGAAACATCAGTAAGTTAGAAGTTACGTGTATGCGAGCGTGTGAGTGTGAAATGACTGGCTTCAACGCTGTTACAAATAATTTTGAAACCCATTGAATGGAAAGCTTTGGTTTGTTGTGCTAAAAAGGAATACTGGAGTTAAGGGAAGAAAAGAGAATCAAGTGGAAGAATAGCTTGATTGGGTAAAAGAAAACATTTTATTGCCTATGTCTGTGAATGAAAACGCGGAAAGGTTTCTTCACGTACAACATAATAAGATCATAATCTTGAATTTTTTTATTTTATAATAAACAAATAAAATAATATTAATAAGAAAAATAATATTACGTTGGCAAATTTCAAATTGTTAGAAATACAAATTATAAGTTGAAATTATCGTTTAAAATAGAAATGAAAAAAGTTAAATGGCATTAAAAAACAAAACTTTAAAACATGATAACTCATACCTCATTATTAATGAGTCTGACTAATATATCTAATAAAAATATTTTCAACCAACATAAAACAAAGTTTGAAAGATAAAATATCACAATATTTAATAATAAGTAAACAATGAAAATAAATATAAAAGAAACAATATATTTTTTAACCTTGATAATATTATTATCATGCATCATTTTCCATTGTATAAATTTGTCTAAAAGTTGACAGTGAAGCATTAAATAATAGGACAGATGCCCGAGTGAAGTGGTTCAAATTTACCTACCCTATCCATTTGCTTTCTGAAGCCCAAGCAACAACACGTACTACCATGTTCTAAATGTTTCATGCGACCAAAAGATCCAACCCTAGTAAAATCAGATGCGCTCCATGATGTTCTTTTCTTTTAGCATGCCAGACAAAAATTATATTTAGTTAATGGTCAAATTATAGAAACTAATCTGAAGAGCAGAACTAGTAATAATCTTGTTCAATTAGGAGTAAGCATGAAACAAAAGGGAAAACTAGGAAAGAAAATAATGAAGGACAATCGACGTATTCATTTCGTAAAACAAAAAACAAGATGACAGTTCTATATTTTGCATAAGATTTTGACTTCAAACTAATTGTACCTCCAGATGAAGTCTGCTAGTCAAAACTAGACAGTCTTTCGAGAAGATATATGCCAAATTGTTACAGTGAAATTACAAGGTGGGAAATCACTCAAGTGAACACATGCTATATTACACAACTTTATTCGTTACTCCAATAAATTTAATACGTGTACTTCAGTTCATTATATGACGGATCTCAATTTTCTCAATGTGATTCTTAACAATAATTATAGAAATAAAAGAAAGAAACTACAAACTTTCAAAGTGAATATTAATTTTATAATCTGTCCAAAAACTCAAAACTTGTAAAATATTTTGGACCACAAGGATCAAAGACGATAATTACAAAAAATGAAGAAAAAGAACTCAATACTACAGGCTTACGAGTTTACTGTAATGTGAGTTTAGTAATAAAAATGTTGAATATTTTATCAATGAGTTAATGGTCTTTTATGTGTATATAATGTTTTAATTAAAATATATGGGAACAAAGAAAAAGTTACGAAAGAGTTTTATTATGTAAATAAAGAACCTTAGTTAATATTGTGATTAATTTACACATCAATTAATAAATTAATTATAATTTTTTATTTATAATGTAAATAATTATAATTACCATTAATTTTTAACTTATAGATTATTATTTAAATTGGTCTTTATAGTAAATATTTATTTTTATCATTAAAATTAGTTATTATTTAAATATGTTCTTATAATGTAGGCTTTAATCAATTGATTATACTTAGTTCACTTTCAGAGTCTCAAATAACAAAAATTTCTCTTATCATCAAAAGAAACTTATAAATTCAACAACGAGTAATAAAATACGTTTAACAAACAATAAATCTTATTAACATAAGTTTCAATGATTCTAATATCATATTTAAAAAGTTGACTTTAAGTTTAATAAAAAAAATGGTTAAATGAGATTTACGTTTATTTATATACTATAAATTAATCTTTTTTCTAATCAAGAATCTTCACCATAATACTATAACATCCTAAGAGAATATTAATTAACTGAAGACAAATTATATCTTAATCTGACTAATCAGAATTGTTTACCAAACCCCTCTTAAGATTGACTCTTACATATTGGCTCAAATTATTTGTGCTTCTTTACCTACATGGTTGCAAATTTTAGTATAAAAAATAAATATGGTCTAATTAGGTTAGACTCTTTCATGTTTTAGGCACAAAATGTTTTCTCAAAGAGAGTATAATATCTTTACAATTAATTTCAAGATCTGAGAGATAAGAACTCTAGTATGTTAGCCTGTATTAATAAGTTGCATACAAAAGGGAAGAACACGACGTTTTTAATTATGGAGAAAGAAGTGGAAGAAAAGGTATATATATAGCATTGGGTTAATAAGGTCCTATTGTGATGAAAGCAGCAATAAACCAGAAAGGATAACATGTGCGAGCGGGCACTAAGGGCTGATTCAAAGAAAGGAAAAAGTGTACACATTCTCCATCGATTTTCTGTAAGAGAAAAAATCATGCCGACAATATTTTGAAGAGGTTTAAGCACACTTGTGGTCATGTCTCACTTCAGTAGAGTTGGTCCTCTTCATCCAAATAACATGTCTTATAACACATTGCAACTGCCACATAGAAAGAGACTAGAGCTACCACTTGCCTAGCTTTTAATACCTAGTACAAATTAAATAGGGCCAAAAGGCCATTGCCTTCAACTTTACATCCTATGTTTTACAATCTTTATAACACTACTACCACCCAACGTTCAAATCCACCCACTTACCCATACATTACAGCTAACTTAACTTCAAATAACCATACATAAGGTTTAGAATTAACAACAATCAACTTCAATTTCACAACATTGAATTTTCACACTAGAAAAATATTTGTTTAGAGTCCAATTTTCTTTAATTAAATACAAATTCTTGTAGTAACCAAAATGTTGGTAATTAATTCAGTGAATTTGACTTCTTTTTTCTCATTAAGAATATCCTGCGTGTCTTTCGGTTGAGTTAGGAAATCATCTCTTCATCAGATTTCCCCCAAAACGTATTGTATTTTTTTAATAATTTTCACCGATAAATTTGGTGACAAAAGGTATATTATAAAAATGAAACAGGTAAAATATAGGATAGATTCAATGAGAAAGAGTGAAATAGAGTAGTCTTCTTAAACCTTTAAAAATAAAAAAATTAATGTTGATTGATAAAATTATTTTCACCATAAACTGTTTGATTTCCTTTTTTATTTAATTTTACTTTCTTTTATTTGAAATGATTTTTTAAAATTTTTTAATTTCAATTTTCTTTTAATCTTTTCATCCAAACATTTTTTTTTAAAGATGTTTAGATTTTTCATATAAATGAATTATCCTCTTCGATTGTTTCACCATTAATGTTCACAACCGGTTTCCTAAGCAGTTACTTTTTATATAATTGATAATAATTGTGCATGGCAGTTTCAAATTATTATTAAATTTTTAAAGATATTACAGAATATGTTTTATAATCAATTTGTAAATCTAAATAATTGATTATTGATGGTCAGATATCCAATGTTTATTTTCTTCCAAAATTCTGAAGAAATATGTCCATGTTTTTTTAATCATTTCTTGCTCCATCAAATTTTAGTGTATTGAGTTTCTCTATACATTTTATTTTTAGGCCATTTCTATGCTACTAAACTATTTGTTTGGAAAAACTTGTTTCTCCAATTTAAGATGATTTTATGAAAAGTAAGTTGGATGCTGGCATGCTGCAATATTGACTATAATTCAGCATAAAGATTTTTCTAAAAAGCAGGACATTTTCGTAAATTTAAAATTTTGAAATTTATGATTATTTCCTAAAAACGTTTTTCTTTCAACTTTATATTTCTTTTCTCAAAAAAGAAAAACTATTTTTTCTTACATCCAAATCTAAATTTAACATATACATAAATTAATTTTATTTATTATGGGAAACTCTTTTTCAAATAAGCTCATTATAAATTTTGCATTTAGACAAAATTTATCAATCATTTATCATCACATAAAATCTTATTAAAATAAAGAAATATTAAATAAATACAAAATATTAAAAACCATATAAAATTTATAATGAAACATTATACTTCATGAAAGATAAACAAACTAAATTTATTATAAAAAAAGAAAACTCTTTTCAACGTAATCTAGTTCATTCGCGGAACAGGATACTGAGCCAAGTAATTGTCATTTAAAATTAGAAACCCGTTTCTTACCCAATCGTAATTTTGGAAAATTTTATGTTTAAAAAATATCAATGTTATGTTTTGTTTGATAGAAGAAGAAAAGGATAGGTCGGAAAATAAAAGAAGAAAAAAAACGTGAAAATGGAGGAAATAAAAATTGTTTAATTGAAAAGAAAAAGTAAAATATATATATATATATATATATATATATATATATATATTATTTCTTACTACTTTATTTATTTACTATATAAAAGTTATTTAAAAAATCATACCCTATATAGACACCGTAATTAACCACCTTAATTAAAAGTAATTAACTTTAAAAACAACCTAAAAGCACAACATATGTCTACATATAATTAATTATGGTGTGTTCTTTCAACCGGTTGAAACACGGTCTTGTAGTTATAACACGAATTATCTTACGATAAAGTGTGAAAGAAAATTGATTTACATGAATATATAAACCCCAAACTTCTGCATCACTGTGGCATGGTGATATGGTGAGAAGGACAGGTACAAATTTCCACATTCTCATTACCAGTTTTGACCATCTCATTCTAAAGCCTTAGAAGTTCCAGATTAAATATGAGACTAATTTATAATATATAATTTGGTGCAATCTTTTTATAAATCAGTATTATAAGATTGAATTAAACTTAAAATTTACTTCTAACTTAATATCAGAAACAAATTAAAGTCTATCTTAAAGGAACTTTCTGTGTGAATTCTTTAAGCTTTAAACTAACTTCTAACTTAAAAATATTACCATCTATATTCTCATTTTTTTTCTTAATAAGTTTAATGTCGCTTTCTTAAGCTTTTCAACTTTGACGTTTGAGTCATAATAAAATTGATCTCTTAGCATTTAAAATTTTTATTCTATTTATTTCACTCGCCTATTTTTCCAATCTACCTAATGTAGGGAAAGGGACTGTTCGCGAGATAAAAATACTTTATTGATTTAATTGAGAAATTTTAATTTAAATAAACAATGGAATTTATTCTGCCATTTTCCCTTTTTTATTTCCTATTAAATTAATTAAATTACACAATTTTTTAAAATACTTTGCATATTTTTTATCTTAAATTTACTAAATAATTAATTTATTTCTTACCATTTTTCAATTTATTTTTTTATATATTTTTCTTCAAAATCAAACATGATTTTTTTTGGTATTGTTTGAATGAAGAAGGAATAAATAGTTTTTTATTTTGTTCAAAAGTATTTATATTAAATAATTTTACGACTCTTTAACGTAATGATAAATCAACGTGTAGTTAGTTAAATTCCGTATTCGTTGTTAGTACTTAAAAGCAATATAATATTATATGCTATTTGGGGACGAGTCCCGTGCTCTTTCTCTCTTCCTTTGTTTTTCTCATTGAAACCATTTTGTGGTAAACCTATCTTTAAATCATTTTCCCATGTCCTTAATATCTTCATTGCCATTTTTTTTTCCTTAAATGACAAAAGGTTGATACAGTATTTTGAATATGTACTTATCTTTTACTCTACTTACATAAAAAGTCATCTATAATAAATATTAGATAAATAAGTAATTTTCAAATCATTTAAATTATCGTAATTGATTTGTTCATACATTTTAATAACGGGTAAAATATAATATTTTCTATTGGAAACGAAGGAAATTCTTGTGGAAGTTATTTTTTACTTGTACGAGAAAATTGGTTTGTAATTTTTTTTTGAATACTTGTTCAGTATTTTTTTTTTCTCAATAAATTTGCTATATCTGTATCAATACAACAAGAAACTGTTAATGTAAAGCTCAGTTTGTTATGCATGCGTATCAACTGCTATAAATTCTTTAATATGGGTTAGCAATGAAAAAAAAATAACAAGAAATTTTATTAGCGTCACCATGTTTTGATCAAAATATTGGTTTCCACAGCTAGTTTTTCATTTTCTACTAGCCGCTAGCTTTCATTTTATGTTTTATTTGCAGAGGACATTAATCCATAGAAAAATATACTAGTTACTAAAACTGTATAGCATTAGATGAAGACCCTGTGTGTTGGATTTGGATTCAGTTTGAGTATTTTCTATTCGTGTTTCTACTTTTACCTACATTACGATTTTACAAATTTTCTTATAGAAGAGCTTTAGTTTTATTCTTTCCATGCCTAAAGTTCTTTACATTAAGGATTTGCAAAATCCTCATTTGAAAGAACTACTCAAGAAAAATCTAAATAAATATAGGGTTGCAGACAAATAAAAAAAAAAACACCGAGAGGATCCTTAAGATTATAGATAAGATTAATTAAGGTTATAATAATAAGTAAATCATTAAGTCAACGTTCTATAGCAAATATAAGCATAGAAAAAGGAGAAAAAAAAAAGAGAGTAGAGACCACACAGCGAAGAATCTTAAATATTACTTACCATGAACACGTGATTCCAATGCAATTAGAGTGATAAGCTCCCCCATGTTTATGCATCTTTCAGAAAAAGTGACTAAATTTCAAAGCAATAAAAATATGTCACAAGATATCACAAATTTAAGAAATGAAAACCCAGAAATCAGAAAAGGTAAATGGATTCACAAATGGTTTTTCTTTTCTTCAATGACCTTTAAATGTCTCAATATAGAATGAAGATAACGAGTGATAAAGGAACAGAAAGCAAACTTATCATCGAAGGGCAAAAGTTCTTTATTTATGCTATTACAGAAATGGTATAGGGAAGAGCATTATGTAAAAACACAGAACAGTGTAAGTCTTTTGCAGTGACTGAGTATAAAACAAAAAGAAAAGAAACTGATGCTGGTACAAATGCTGAAGGACACACAAATAACATACCAGGAGAGAAACAAAGTTGATCACAGCAAATGATTAGGGAATGCGTGTCATGCACAAAACAGTGAAACACTGTACTCCAGGGATTGAGAGTTGAGACTTGATCAGAGAAGAAACTAAATTTAACCCAGTCGGAACAGAAATTTTAAAAGGACAAGAAAGAAGAACATCTTTTTTATGACATTAAATTTTTGTTCTCTCTTTCTACCCCTTATCCATGTATCTTATTCAAATACAGTTATGTCACTGAAAAAGCGAGTATTCATTAAAATGTCTGAAAAAAAACTGATTGAAAGAACAATGCAGAGGCACAGTTATAATATAACCTTGAGAAGGTAGGGATGTAGATTAGAGAGAATGATTGCTTTGAAAAAGCACATTCAGTCGTAATAATAACAATAACCTTGAGAGAGCGAGAATCAGAGAGAGAAGAGTTTGTCTGAGATAAGATGAAACATGACACACATATGAGGTGGTACTTGGTAGTGGTTGCTGAAGTGTACGATCTCTGCATGTTTGGTTTGGTTATGTACAGAAAAGTGCGGAAGCTAACTATGGTTTATGTAGGTTATCAGGACTACAGAAAGTGACTGCGTCATATTAGGTTGTGTATTTTGTACTTTTGTCTGGACTTCCATGACAGAAACAAAGAGATTAACAACTACACCACCCCAAATATCATATTCTGTAAAATCTTATTATATGATTCACTGGTCAGTGAAGGATTTTTTATTTATTTATAATTCTTCAATGTATTTTTATGGCTGAAAATGTCTTTTATTTTTTCTTTAAACTGGGTTCTATTTATTTGGATTCTTCAACTAAATTTTGTATTTTACTCATTTAATTTTATAAAAGGTTGTTTTTAAAAAATTAGGTTGATTCACTGATGTCGAGAATGTGATCAAAAAGATTATTCATTATTCAACATGTGTTATATAATATAATTGTTTTCAAAATTTATTAAAGGTTTAAATAAGTTTTAAGATCTTTAAATTTGTTCTGTGATTAAATATTTTATTCTTTTAATCCTTTGATATTTTTTTTTCGAATGATATTTTTAATTTTTAATGTTAGAAAATATTAGCAACATTACTTTAATGACTAATTGTTAGTTGAATATTTACCTTACATATGTAAGAGCCCATCTTCAAGGATTGATCTTTCCTATTTCACTCTCACGTTCCAAAATATTGATAAAAGTAATAATACAAAACTTACAAAAATCTTTGTATTAGAATCAAAATCTTCAGGTGTCAACATCATGACACTCCTTCATGATGCCTGTTAGAATATTACCAAAGAGTGAAGGAACATCACCTATTATATAGATGATTAGAAAAGTTTGTATCGCTTTCTTAACATAAACTGTTCAAGAAGACCCTAAATAGTAAAGATGAGTATTTTTTGAAAACCAGAACCAACCTAATTGAAAGTTTAGTCGCTCTTCTAGTTCTCAGAGCGATATATAGGATGGAAAAAAAATGATTCTTTCTAAATCAAATAAAAAGAAATTAGTATAACCAATTTAGAATATTAAAGACAGATTTAAATTTTCAATAAACATTCAAAGAATCATTTCACTAAATTAAAGTGACAACTGATAACTAAATAATTCTTATAATTAACGTCAAGAATCTCATCTAATATCTAAGATTAAAATAACATTACACAAAAATCAAATAACTAAAACATAAAAACTTTAAAGAAATTACCATAAGAAAAAATGTAAGGAAGTACTATTCCAGGGATAATGAGAATATCAAATGAAGTTTCCAGTTAATGTAAGGGAAGATATGGTACCGAAAAAAATAAGATTTACAAATTTATGCATTAAGAAATTGTAATTTGGATTGATGCTTCAGTTTTCTTATTTTATTGGAGTATTGAAAGAATATTTATTAAATAGTTATATAACATACAGAATATTCATGTAACTAAGGTTCTTATTTGGTTACACCTACGTATCAAATTTGGATTATGACTCATGTAGATCTATATATATATTGATATTGATTGTTTATGCTAGAAATTATTATTTTAATATGATATTTATTTTGGATCTTTTATATTCCATAAGTACTCTATTATATTTATTTAAATTTATTTATTTATAATAATTTTTGTTAACAAAAGAAAATTACCATTTCATGAAAATGAATTCGGCCGTAAATATTAAATACGATTGTCGTTCCACTATTAGGAACTAAAATAATAATTTTGCAAAATCAGAAAAATTATAAAATACACATTTTTAATTGAAGGAAAAAAATAATAATCTAATTTAAAAGGTTGAAAACATGTTCAAATTTTTTATTAATAAAATTTTTGTTAAATATATGAAAAATATAAACGGTGATATAAAGACAATTAATTATATCAGATTTCAAACTACTAGACGCATAATGACATGGATGCTAGCTACGGTAGTTATTATTGTCTTTTACAGTAGTTTTGGATACTACGCCACGTAAATATAATCTGATTTTATCCTGCCCATACAGCCAAGGGTCTAAGAGCTAACAATGTCAAAAATTTAAAAACCATTCATATATATAATGTGTTAAAAAACTCAAATGAGTTTTGAGACAGAAAACAATTTTTTTTTATTCAATTATTATTGTAAATAAATAAAATCCAAACAAACATATGAAAATCATTAAAAAAAATCCATGTTGAAATTCCAACCCTAATTCTGATAATTCTTCATCCCTCACTTTTCCTTTTTTGTCTTTTCCTCTTCATGAATCTCACGTTTCAAAACCCTAACTCGGTTCTCTTTGAAGCAGCGGATTAGGTAAAATGTATAGGTTGTATCTGCTATAACATGCACATACTGTAATCTCGTCTATGGTGTAGCCTGTTTTTCTGATCACATCTAACTTTACTACCTTGACCAACTGCTGAAGCTTCAAATCTATAAAAAATTGTTTTCTTCCATATTTGAATGAACAGTGATTACAGTGCTTGTACTATTAAATGAATAGTAATGAAGCCCAGGTAGGTACATAGGACACCATGTCCCCTTCAACATTAGCAAAGCCCAAGTTTCACTCCATCTTTAATACGCTTTTCATGGCTGCCTCTCCCGGTCACTTGTGGAAGAATTTTATCAATCCAACCAAATCTTTTACGATAATTGCACCGTCAAACTATAACAAGAATCACAGTCAAACTGAGAGTACGTACAAGAAATGTTTAAATAATTTCTTAAGCTTCTTATAACTTTTAAATAAAATATTTGAATAACTATCCATTTCAGTAATAAAAAATAATTAATTTGACCAATTTAAATGCTAAATTATAAATTAAAAATTATTGATAATTAAAATAGTTTGAAAAAAATTAAAATTGGTTTTTAAATGAGTAACTAAAATAGTTTTTATCATCTAATTTGGTCACTAATATAAGCTAACAATGTTTTGACTATCAAAAAAATTAGTCTCTAAATTGGTCTCTATACATATTTTTTATCATTAAAATTAGTTATTATTGAGTTTTCTTATAGTGTTATCTCTCTCATGTCTAATCACTAACAAGACAAATGTTTTTTACCTAAGCTATTTTGGACATTTTACATCAAATATATGTTTGACATTATTATAAAACATGTAAATTTATGTCACATGAAAAAATATATGATGTAAATTTATGTCAAACCTACAGAAGTATCCAACGTAAATTTATGTCAGATATGTCTATAGGTCCAATGCAAAAAAGTTTGTGAGCAAGAAAAAAAACTATATTAAAATGAAAATTTCTAAGTTTGTTTCAATTTAGTATGTTTACATATCAAATGAAAGATTTTGAAGAAGAATTGGTGAACGAAAAATTCAAACTTAGAATAAAGGTTGGGTCACACCAGAAGAAGATTGAGTTGTACAAGTTTAAGGGTATTCAGTACCCTTAGAATTGGATACTCTTGAATATGTTCAACTTAATCTTCTTCTGGAGTTCTCATACTTTCTCGTAAGTTTGACTTTCATGTTCACAAATTCTTCTTCAACTTCATAAAAAATCCTTCAAGGTAAGAACAAATGTTCGATTTCGGTTTTAAATGCCATGGAAGTAAAAAATGAAAGTCTTTTTTACTAACATTTTTATAAACAAAACAAACGGGACATCAATGCAAATCCATAATTGAGTTTTTCAATAAATATTTACAGTCACAAAATAAAAAGAAAATATTAGCAAACAAACCTCAACAACGAAATAAAACCAGCTAAGATACAAAAAAGAATGTCCAAAATTACCACTATTTCATCTTTGGAGATTAAACCCTAACTAGCAAAGGAGTTTTTGTTGTTTTCGCGCGGAAAAAAAAAATTGAGGAGAAATCTTGTTGTAATATGTAAAAAAGGCATTTAAATTAATTCTTTTTATCCGACCTAAAATAAATTATTCTACGTAAAACACCAGGAATCTAACATAAATTATCTATTTTAGGTCATACACAAAAATATTCGATATAAATGACTTCAACTTATTTATAAAAATACCACCATTTTTTTCCTGTAACGTGAATGCGTAATTTTGTGTTAATAAATTCATGAAATAGGTATGCATATAATTCAAATAGTAAAATTAGTTCTAACATATATATTATGTATGGAAACAAACATGTAATTTTTTTTTTCTGAACTTCTCATTTTTATTGATGTATATCACTTTCAACTATACATGACGATATTATATTTTGTGATGCTATCATTGAATAACCATATTAACACTATTGTAGTAGGGCTTGCCAACAAACTGGAAATAGAAATTTCAAAATTCATAGGATGAAAACAAAACTTACCAAAATTAAAAAAAAATAAATTTAAAATTACTTTTTATTCCTTTAATTATATAGTACTTAATCATGAGATCTTAATAAAATTTATTTATATATGTGGCCTTCAATATTTTAAAAATTTATTCCACACTTAATCTAAGTAAACATCTAACATGATATGTCAATATCAATCCATGACATATGTTAGAGTCACAAAGTACCTATTTTTTGTAGTGTAACATTTTGCGCAACATGTTCAAACAATTAAAGTGAGTGAAAGTAAGAAAGAGCTATGAAGCTATATAGAAACACACACTTTCAATGTGGCATCAATGAAGTCTGGCTACGAACATCTTGAATTGCATATGTTACTCATAATACCCTATTGTCTTGCCTTAACTGTAAGGTGAATATTAGAATCTGTGAGTAGCAAAACCTTTTAAGCAAACACAACAAAACATAGAGTACCACAAAACCCTTCGTTATCCTTATGTATTTGTGACCAGGCAAATTGAAATGAATAATGAGTGGAAGTTTTATTTATGGTTTGTTACCATCCAAACCAAATCTTATTTACACTAAACAAATAAATCTTATAATTATGAGTGGTGGTAAATTAGCCGCTTCAGTCCGATTTAGTTTGATTTGTCCTTAGTCCACAAAAACGGGTTGAACCAAACTAATTAGCCAAGCGTCAATTTTTTTAATTTGAAAAATTTGTAAATATTTTTATTTTTAAAATTCTTTTGTATATATACTTATAAATAAATATTTGAAATAAATATTTGAAGTATATTTAATTATATGAATATTTTCTAAATTTTGAATTGATTAATAATATTTTAAATTGAATAAATTAAAATAATTATAACATTTACATGTTAAATTATTCTATTATAATTAATAAATGAAACTTAATTTGTAAATTTTAAATTATTAAATTATGATAGTATGACATATTTACAAAAATATAATATGAAAATTAATCTTCTTAATTATTTTTAACTTAAAAGAATAAAATAAAAAAGATAAAACAAATTAGCGATCCAAGATGAGTTCTTCAAAAGTAGAATGACCCACAATTTAGTAGACTGAACGGGTTAAGCCAAAATGAACTAACGAGTTAAAATTATAACTCAATTTGCCTCCATTTTGGCAGGTTGGTGGACTCACACACAAACCACACTTCATTATGATGCTCCTACTTTAATATTATAAATAATAAAACTAAATAAAATATTTTCTTTAATTCTTATAAAACAATTCTTATTTCTATCCATTTCTTATGTATTTTTACACCAGTGCAGTAAAGGCTTTCTGCCCCGGTTATTTTTCACATTTTGTCTTGGGTCTGGAACCGAGACATATTGGAGCGAAGCCAAAAGGTACACCTTTTGGCCTCGGTTATCACCTGAAGCCATAGACCCAGTTTTATGCCTCGGTTGTTTTGAAACCGATGCCATATACACAGCTTTCTGCCTCGGGTCAGTTAGGACCGAGGCCATAGGTGATAAATATTTTTTTTAATTCAAATTTTCGCAATATGGACATTGGACCACAAGAACATAACTGCGAGCAACAATATCAAACAGGACCCAAGCAGCAGTGGCTCCACCAAGCACGCCAGCAGAACGAGATACAAAAGCCCTGAAATTTAAGAAGTAGAACGAATTACTGAAACTAAGAGTGAATGTTTGAACTCATTTGATACAGAAACAAACCTTGGTGGCTCGAACCAGTGTCGAAACAAACGTTGAAAACAAACACCAAACACTTGACAAGCTGAGAAAAAGTTTTACAGACAAATAACTATCTAACACAAAAAAAAAGAAAAAGAATCAGGAGAAGGAAGGGGCCGGCGGCAAGTCGGAGATTCAACGAAGGCGATTCGGTTGCGTGTCAGAGGAGAAGATGATTGGTTCGTGTGGTTTGGCCCTCGTCGGCGATGCGTCAAATGGCAACCAACATCGCCGACGGCTCCTTTGGCAGCCATGGTGATGTACAGCGGCGATAGGCACCTGTGTGCATTTTGTTCTTGCTGGAATGAGAGAAGGGGCGACGAGGGGATGTTGTGGTGACGCTAACAAGGCCTCCAGTGTTGGCCGGCGCCAACGACTGCGGAGGTCGTGCAACGGCAGCATGGAGGCTGGTCTAGTTTAAGTGCATCACGGGGGCATGTGGTACCAGAACCAGAACCACCAGAGCCACCTGAACCACCAGAGCCACCGGAACCTCTAGAACCGCCTGAGCCACCGGAACCTCCTAAGCCACTGGAACCACCTAAAGGAGTTGATTTGACAGGCTTATGCTTTGGCCTAGGGTGTGGGACGGGGCATGTCCCACCTGCTACCTATCTCTCACTCCCCTCACGCTCGTGCATGTGCGCGTTCGGGTGTTGTTGTTGCTGGTGGTGCGGCGGCGGAGACTCGTCGATGGTGGCCGGAGGGTGTGGTGGCAGTGGGTGCAGCGGAGAGAGGGAGCGCGCGCGCGAGAGAGAGAGAGAGAGAGAGAGCAAGAGAGAGAGCGCGCAAGAGAGATAGAGTGGAATTGCAGAGGCGCTGGCACGAGGAGGAAGAAGGGTTCGCGAATTTCGAACCCTAAATAAACCCTATGGCTTCGGTTGTTAGAGGAACCGAAGCCATTAACCCTTTTTTGGCACTGGGTCTCCTTGGACCGAGGCCTATACACCTGACTTCCAGCCACTTTTTGGCTTCGGGTCTTACTGGACCGAGGCCTATACCCCCTCTTTGGCACCGGTTTTGAGCGAACCGGGACCTATACCCCTCTTTGGCTTCTAGTATTTGGAGAACCGAGGCCTAAAACTTGGCTCTAATTGCAAAAATGTCACCGCGCCATTATATACTTCGGTTCCTGGCCAACCGAGACATATAAGACGAGGTAAAATGAGAATTATATACTATACATCATTCTTCAACGAAATAAAGGTTAAAGAATAAAATAACATAATTGTAAAAGAAGATAAATCAAACAAAAAATCATATTTACATAAATGAATTAAAAACAAGTTCAGAGCATCTCTATCATATAATCCGTGTAAGCACAGTCAAAATCTGAAAGCCAAAATTCTAGTCTTTAAGTTTTCTAACCACTTTCGAAATATTTTTACAGCAAATAATTTATAATAAAACTATTATTTTAATAAGTTTAAATATATTAAAAGTTAAAAATGAAAAAAAAAAACTCTCCTTCAAAAAGAGTATTTATAAAATTTACATTAAAGTAGTTGTTATTAGGTAATATTTATATAAGAAATAAATCTTGGACTGTATAAGATTTTCTTTAGAACTTTTTTCTAACTTCACTTACAAGATGCAACAAAAGTGATGAGCACAGGCTTCAGTGACGGTTGCACGATAATCACAAACTGAGGTGAAGACATTAATCTTACCTGTTGCATAATTAAATTTTTTCTTTTGTTATGAATTTGACTAACAAAATGTAAGTGATCTTATTCTGGTTCTATCTGATTACCATGCAGAGCTCACAGATTGGTCTGGTCTTATCTCTGCTATTTTGTTCTTTGACGTTGAAATATGGTTCATACAACCAATGTCTCATCATCATTATGTCATTCATCATGACTCTGCATTTTGTTCACCCCAATGTCACATGCATGGGAAATGAAAACATAAAAACCACATTCATACTATACCAACCCACACTATTTTTCTTCTGTCATTAATACCAGAGTTATGGTTTTATCGTGAATAGATCTACTGAAGGTGTTAAAATCTATATGTTTATATTAGTTTAGTTTTTAAATTTACAAAATTGTGAATTTTATTTAATATAACCTTAGAAGACTTGACAAACTTTTAGGGATTAAAAAAAAAACAATTTCACAATTATTTTGCTTGAATATGAAGAGCTTGATAAGTTTGATGATGTATTTCCCTTTTTATCAACTAACATGGTAGTTTGGTGGATGAGCTTCCATGAAATGAGTGTGGTCAAAGTGTGACCTTTTGGTGAAAGCAGGAATTTATGAACAGAAGTTTGAATGTTCCCACTAAAATAAATAGATATGAGAATGTTGGTTCTACCCAGAATTTTGATGTGAGTTTATCTTTTGTAGCCCAACAATTTTTTTGTTGGTTATGCCCAAACACGTTGATGAAAAGAATAATTTTAATTTAATTTTAATATTTATCTTAAAAGTAAATTATCAAAAGTGGTTTTATGCCTCATATAAGTTGTTTATGATAAATGTAAAATGTAACTTATAATGTTTAACTTTTATATTATATATATATATATATATATATATATATATATATATATATATATATATATATATATATATATATATATATGAAAGTAGTTATATGAAATAACATATGTTTGCATTTGCTATAAATTAATCAAGTTAATTTCAAAAAATTAAATGGTAAAGATTTAATTGATTTTCTTGGGGAGGCTAGAAGTGTTCTCCATTACAATTATAAAAAATATATATAAAATTTTAATTCTAAAAGTTAATAATTAATACATTAATAATTAGTTTACTTCTAAATGCAAGTAAATAATTATTAGCATAGTAATAATTACTATATTTTATATAAATTAATTTACTTAATTGTGTAATTAGAGTTAAGGAATTAATTGTTATGAAACATGCTTATTGTATTAGTTTAAGGTGAATTGTAAATCCAAGAAGTAATATATGTTAACATTTTAAAATTGAATACATGTTGTAAGATTTACATTTAGTATTTTTGGATCTGCAGCTCAAATTACATCAGTATAATTCGTTTTATCAAATTTAAACTTTTCATACAAAATAATTTCATAATTTCTTGACGTGTAGATAAAAATGTTTTTCTATGATTATGTTACGACATCATGAGTTGGGATTAATGGAGTGAAGCCCAATGAAACTGGGCCCATAAGCCAATGGGTCTATTGGGCTTGAAAGGAGGCCCTACCCAGATTCAGTGTGTTCACTTATTATCTTAAATATTCATATAGATGACGTCAACCCAAAAAAACCAAAAAAAAAAAAAAACATATAATGTGAAATGGCAACTGACACGAGTTTTAATGATTCAACTATCTTGGTTGGTGCTGCCCAGAAATTCATAATGAATTAGATAGGAATGATGAACAACGTTATCACACATGTCACTATCAACCAAGCTGAGAACCCAGTCACTACTTCTATCTATGTTTCACTGCAAATTCATATGATAATTGTAAAGCATACACTTTTTCTTTTTTACATTACTAACTGTAATCTTAAATATAAAAATAAAATAAAAATGTATCTTAATCTTAAGTATAAACAAATATTAATAAATTTCACCTATTTAGTGAAATTATTTCCTAAAGATTTTATTTAGAATTTATTCCTAATGACTAAATTTATACTTGATATCAAGTTCTGATAAAGGGTCATTTACAACAACAAAAAATCATTTAGTAAATGAGATATAAAATAATTATGAATATTTTTCTTATATTTGAGGCGGGAAGGAGTAAAATAATTATGAATATTTTGGTAAAAAAGAATAATAAATAGAAGAAACAATTTAAAAAGAAAATTGTAAGAAAAAAACAAATAAATTACCCCAAAAAAAATGAGGTAGGTGTTATCATAATGGTAGTATATAGAATTCTCTTTCTTTTATTTTCTTTGTCTCTGGCATCAATATATTCCCATCATTTTCTTTTAAACTAGAACTTGGACAAATACTTAAAATTGATGGCATCAAATGCCAAATTATTATAATTTTCAGTCAATCAAAATTTGGACCGAAGGAAACCCTCCTTACATGTTCTAATATCTCAGATTTCTTGGACATTTTTTCGATTATTGAATAGGGGGCAGAAGTTACATTTAAGAGATGATGATACACATACACATTATCAGAGACAGAGTAATTCAGAAAGATGATACCTTCATTTCGCATTTTATGGTGATTTTGTACTTTCATATTGTAAAACATTTGATCCAGGATTAACCTGCCGACACCAAAAGATTACTGTGTTCAAATTTATATGCCGCAAAAGTGATATCATCTGAATTCTAATTTCAAACTAGTTTTTCTGCTTCTGTTTTGAATTACAATTTAGTCTTAAAGTTATCACCCCAAACTATAGTTATGTCAATTTTGATATCAGTGAAATTAACTTTCTGCTGTGAGTAATTCAACGAATTCTTTCAAGCTAATTTAATTTAATTTTGCAGAGGGTTCAAATCCTTTCTTCCTGCTATTGTTTTGTCAATAAAAAATTTGAGATCAACTTCCAAATTATTTAGATGAAAGTTAACATCAACAAGCTACTGATAGAGTTCCTGTAATTGTTAAATGGCACAAAGAAACTCTGAACACATCACTTGTCAACCCTCTGCTTACTTAGTGATTTTGTGTGGGATAATGCAAACATTCTCTGAGCTGAGTTATAAATAATCATTTCTAGAATAGTTGGATCAGAATTCTCAGAGGAATAATGATTCCCAGCCATTATGAAGGACTCCAAATGCTGGTGTCAGCATACCAACTTGTCTAATTATGCCATAAACTGGGGCAAGAGGATGAATTTCAGACAAAAAGGTGTGGTCCTAAACAAGTAAAACAAATCATGAAATAGATCTAAAGAGAGTAATAAAAAGCATTGGATAATTGGATGGCACCAGAAAGTCTAACAAAATTGTCATTGGTTGAAGCACTGCTGCAGGAGCATCAACAAAAGTCATAGGACACCAATAAGCTTTAAAAATCTACATGGCGTGCAAAATCTCTAGCAGAACACCAAAGATGAAATCTTTTGAAATGGTTCCCCACTAGAGAGGCCAAAATCAAGGACCAGTTCGCATAAAAACAAAACAACAAACAAGGTAAAACCGTAATAGAGACAGCCTCTGTCATTGTGCCGTTTTGCTTCTTCAACAACATTTTTATTTTCATGAGTTGTGAAACTGGAATCGTAAAATAAAGAGTCCATGAAACTTCTTTAGGCTTTTTTGTTAAAAGGATGCGTTACAAAAATAATCAAACTACATGTTAGTGTTTACTTGTGTTTGTCCCGAAACTGTTTCATGATGATGGTAGATTTTCTTTTAGCTAACGTGTCGGTGTCTCTAACATTGTACGCGTGAGAATCTCACCAGATTATCTCGCACCGAGCTTCATGGCTCCTCGGTCAAACGAATAAACAAAGCAGTGTGTTTGAAATTCTGGTAAAGGAATTCTCAAATCAGGGTCTCGACAAAAGGTTGTCTCATCTAACTTCTACTCCAACCATGATTTCGGGATTATCAACTCAATTCCAAAACCTGGCATGTTTGCTCATTTCCTACCTTTTTCTACACTTCCAATGTCAACCCATATTTCTATGATCATCAGCGTTTAACCGTTACGTAACAATCTCTTGTATTTGGGATAACAATTATGTCATATTAACTGTCAATGATCCGTGATATTTGGAAAAAACAAACACACTATATAGCATGCGATTTGATGAGATCAATAGGTTTAGTAACTGCTGATTCTAAAGAATGTGTTTCTACAGCCTGAACAATCTCATCGCATTTTGGCACTGTTTCTACTACTATTGTAATAGTGGAGCAATGGTTAACAAACAGGGGACTTATTTTTCGTTAAGAATTGACAGCATCAAAAGTTTTTATAAAATATATTTGCATCTGAGTGACATCTACATGAAGTGACTCCCCAACAGTAACAGTGACAAAGACGTTTAACCGTTGAGATCTCATAAAGAAATGAGTCAGACCCCAGATTATATTAATAGTCGACATGGGCAAAGATCAGCCACAAAATTTATTATTATTCCCTTTGAATTGTATTATTACACAGTTAACGATTTAGCGTTAGTCTTTTTCTGCAACACCCCAGTTGTGAAATTTGGTACTTGAGTTTCTCTTAGTGAACCAAAATGAATGGATGCAGAATAAAATAGGTATAAGGTAAAAGTGGGTAGAATCCACCAAGTCAAAAGCAAACAGCAGTCGATAAGCATGTAAATAGCATCTTGGATGAGGACCCCGGTTAGAACCCCCAATATTCTTTCCAAACCCCGCAACACTCTTTAGTGTGTACTTAAACACTGTTCCTCATTAGTGAAAAGACGAGCCACAGGAATGAAGGAATGATGCAGTGTACACTGTTTAATTTTGGTGTCAAAGTTACCTTTATCAGTAAAATTTCAATAATGGACTGAGCAAGAGAGCCTCTCAAATTCTATAATGAACATCAATCATTTTTTGTTTGTTCGTATTTTTCCTCAAGTACATAGGCAACCACTATACATCAAACTCATTTTCTCAGGATCAAAAAGGAAAAGAAAAAAATAAACTCAGTTTCTTTTCTGCGCATTAAAAAAATGTTAGTGCCCAATTGATTATTCTGACAAGCCTTCCACCTTCATTCAGTCATCATATATATTCTCCAGAAACAATTAAAAAATCTTGAATAAAAAAATCAACTTCCTGCACCAGAAAAAAACATTGATCATTATTAGAAAGCATAAGTTGGAGATTATTAATAAGCATGTCTCTATAAGAATTAACACCGATGCACATGGTTATTAATGAAAAGATTTATGTGCAAAAAAATATATGTAGCCATGTGCATTGGGGTTAATCCATATGAACATAAAGTGGAACAAATCGCCAGGAAGTAGTACCTGATGACTGTGAAGGACAGTTAACGATCAAAGTATGGTGAGACACTGAAAGGTTGAGTGTATGTTAGTTGGGTATCAAAATATGCACATTACCGAAGCTGGTGTATGAGTAGCTACCAAGATTATGATGATGTACTGTACTGATCATGTGTTAGGCAAGGCATGGCTGTAGCACCAAAACTACAGATTATAAGCTGACAAAGATAAAGTAAAGGTAAAATTAGACAAAGAAGCAGGCCAAAAGCAGCACGAAGAAAAGCATGAAAGAGAAGAAAACTAACCTTTTTCGGTATGTGGGAAATGGGTTGTCCCTATCTCCCTCCATGAATGAGTTTTCTTCAAAGTAATTCCAGCATGGTAATGGGGGACCAATTGCTGCTCAACAGTAATAGGTGGATGTAAGATTTATAATTCAGGGGAAAAGAATAATTGTATTGACAATAAGAAAAGAACAAAAGGACTTCAAAGCAGAAAAGATTGTGATATATAGGCTTTTCAGACAATTCTGTGAACATATTCTATTCATATTGGCTCCCGAATTCATGAAACCAATTTGAATATCTAGTAAAGCAAGATACACTTAATGGCCAACATCGTTTTAGTATATTCTTTTAGACTATATGTTTTCATTGCACTAGCAGGATCCACTCTAGTATGTTCAACCCCATATAAATCATTTACAGCTTCAGAATCTAGTACTTTTGCTCTAGCCAACAAGAAAATTAAAAAAAAGTTAGGGACCCTTCGGCCAAATGGGCAAGGTCAGGTTTGCTTAGGGCCCTGCACGTGTTTTTTAATTTTTTCTATTTGTAAGTGCTTAGAAGATAAAAAATAAAAAATAAAAAAAAACAAACAACTCAGGTATAGATATTACTAGTGTACCTGAATATGGAAGGACACGTCTCATATCCCAAACTCGTTTAGAAAAAACTCAGTTCAGTATATCCACCGGAATATGGCAGAAGTTCCTCCACCTCAATTCTTGAACGAGAACAACTCATTGTTTTCTTCAATCTGCCATGAGCTGACTCAACCTCAGCCCAAAATATGCCATAGACAGGTCTGTGATCTGAAAACTTTGATTCCCCACGGACATACGACAACTGATGTAGACCTTCTCCATACCACAAAATACGGTCACACCTATGAAAGAAAAATATTTATATAAGCATAAGTAGCATAAGCTAACAAAATACAACGTAAAATATGCTTTGCTTCATAATTCATAAGCATTGTTTCATATGAATGATACTATAAAGTATTCTTTCTTCTAAATTCCTATGATGTGGTGTGATAAATGATGATCTTACCAAGCAGGGGTTCTCCTTTTCTCTTTGGGGTGCATATCGTCTCCAGCATATCTATCTGAATTAGTTGAATACTTGTACGTTGGAGGAAAATATATCTTTCCTTCATTCCACCCCAGAAACACACGACCTCTTTTCTGCTCTATTCTCAACTGCCATCAATGCAATAATTGAGATTCATTACGTATATTCATACAATAATGTTACATTTTAAGTTAAACAAGGAACAAAGAATTTATATATCATGTTTAACAGACATACTTGATCATTCTCTAACAATGCTCTCCAATTTTGCATCTCAACAAGTGCCTTAGCAGAACGGTAGGAGAGCGCTATCCGGTAGTTCAAATCTCCAAGCCATATAATTCGACTAAATTGAGAAAATGCAAAATCTCAGTTAAGTGTAAAGAAAAGCAGACATAGGGAAACAGAATTGTGCGTGATACTGAGACACGAGGAGAAGGTGATATATTAGCAAAGGGGGCTTAAATAACTGACATTATTAAAAAATTAAATTTTAGATGAATGTGGGTAGACTCTTACTCATGATCAAGGATTGTCTGTGGAGACTTATCATTGTCCACACCTTGAACACGAGGAAACCTTGTCTTTTTAAGAATCTCCATAACATCAGAATTTCTTCTTAGTTCATCACCCTCTTTCTGTCCGGAGGTTAAATGGCTACAGATAAAGCAAAAGCTTGTTTCATGCAAAGACATACTAATTGAGATGGATCCCTGCAAATACAAGCCAACATAACTCCTTCATTCAAGCATATTTCATGAAACCATCATGTTTTTCGTGAATTGATCTAAGGAAAAACAAATATTGAGAATATGACTTGACTTAAAATTTACCTTGTTTCCCAGATAGCCCATCAATCCTCTGCCAACACAAGACACTTTCATGTTTTGAACATGATCTTTCAGTTCACTTCTCACCCATATTGTAAGATATATTCCCACCATTTGCTTACTAGCAACAAGGCAGTACCTTGAGTGACCTGGCATGGCATATCCCTCTTCATTAAAGGAAGGTCCACCTCCACCACGGGACATTGGGGAAAATAAGACTGTACTTGGTGAATCCCCAAGGCCATTGTCATCGTCAGATGAACCCCATCTTGAGTAGTCACTTGGTCTTGAGTAGTCACTTGCCCTGGAATAATCACTAGGCCTGTAGCCCCATCTAAAACTGGGATCAAAGTCACTTGGCCTGTGACCAAAAATTACACGATCACAAACGCTGTATCTTCGATCCAGCCGCGGCTGCACAACTGAAGGATCATTGTCCATTCCCCAACCACTAGAAGTTGTCTGGAATGATCGCCTATGGAAGAAAGATGAGTTCTTCTGCCTTGCTGATCCCTCAAAATCTGCATTCAGCTCCACAACTGGCTGAGGTATGGGAGATGGTGTATAGCACCCACTACTTCCACTGCTGCCAGGAAGATTGTTTAAAGTCTTTCTGATGAGAGCCAACCATTTTTTAGCAGGGCCATTGTCTTCTGCCCCTAAGATATTACCAGCATTCAAAGGAACTATCTCTTGAAATCTGCAAGGGACAAGTAGAAATTGTCATTGGTAACTGTGAATGCTACCTTTGATGGAAGACTACGTTGACAAGTACCAATTCCTACCCAAGAACATAAATGTCAGCGGGTGATGAAGAGTGAAGCCAATCATCTAAATTCAAAGTACTTGGAGGGGATCTTCCAGCTACATTCCACGTAGCTACAAAAATGCTGCTTCCGCAGAAAAGAGAGATACCAATGAGAATTTGAACATGGCCTTTTTTTTCAAAAAGAAGGTAAAATAAGACAAACGGTATACCTGTAATTCTGCACATCTATAATTCGAGGGTGGTCAAGATTCATTCTTGCTCGCCTGCCCTGATCTGTGCTTCTGCTAAATTTCTCTGTTCATTACAACGAGTGGTTGTAAAGATTTTGTGTAAGAAGTCGGCATTTAAATAACACGAAGGGCATGGTTCAAGAAATGAAATGAAGGCAACTCTATACCTGTTTTGCTCTTTTTGATTGTGCATGGCTCTCTCTCAGAGAAGCTATTCCTACTTCTGCATTCCACGTCACCGCCTGCACAAGGAAATTAGGGTTGATGCATCAAATTCACGAAAAGAAACTACAGTGACTGAATTTATATCAAGAGGGAGGAAAAAACAGAATTGTATTTGATGAACATATATTTCAGCTTATGGTTTCATTTTGTTTGGATGCGAAGAAAGTGTTGAAAGAAAACAAATTAATGAGAACATAAAAACTCAGGAAAACACAATCTATGCCTAAGAGAAAGCTAATTAAGTATTTAGGATAGCTTGATCTTTTGCATTAGACAACAACAAAATCAGACAGAACGTGACGTGACGACTGATCTCAGGCTTCAATTTTTCTTTCGAAATGGTGATATTCATCCAGACTTCGACTGAGAATTTGTTCAAGACCTAACACTGCACAGTTCTATCAACACAAATCTCACGTGTAATTTATTCCTGGGCTTGTTTCTCCCTTAGAAACTGATCACTAGTTCAAAGTGAATTTTGAAGAAAACCAACACCTACCTCCATAAGTAGCACCGTCTGCTTGGGAATCATCAGTCTTGCATTTGATATTAAAGAACTTCCTGACCATTTTCTTTGACCATGAGAGCTTCATGAAGCAACAGAAAGACGAAACAGTCAACAACTTGCAATATGCAAACACCAAAACACTCAGAATGTTGAATTTCATTCCCCTGGGAAAAAAAACTAAAAAAGAAAAAAAAAATCTTTATATTAGAGGATATTGGCAAAACCTTGCTTTTCTTGGAATTCTCATCTCTCATTTTCGCAAACTTCTACTTCATGCAGCTCTTGAAGCTCTCTGATATATTTCTGTGCAGCTTAGAAGTATATCTATAGATCCAAAAGTTCTTTGAATTTGAAATAGCAAAGTATCATTGGTTGGGAAGCCCCTTCTCCAATCTCCACACTATGTATCTATGTTTTGGAGCTGAGGAAGAAGACGAGGGTCGCTTGTTGTTCTCAATTGGAGAGAAAATAGGTTAATTAATGAAGCCGAGAAAGTTAAAGAAAAGAGGGGAAAATGCGTTGTGTGTGTTTCCTTGGTTTCCTCTTCTGGTGCGCTATGTACGAGCTCTTGCAACACTACTACTAGAAAGTATAAGAACATGGAAACAAACTCCCATAAATATGAAAGCAAGCGCCACCAACTGAAGAGAGAGACAACACTTTAATGCGTGGAAGTGAAAAGAGATTCTGAAGTATTAGAAGAAGACAATGCAGCAAGCATATAGAGGGAGGGAGGGAGGGAGGGAGAAAGAGAGAGAAAGAGAGACAGAGAGAGAGGCTCCTCGTTCTCTGCAACCACAGGAAACAAAGTATCGAATTTGAACAGAATAAAGCGCAGTAAAAGAGAGCATAGAAGAGCTTTATTAGTATTTAAATAACAATATTTTAGTGACAACCTTAGCTCAAGACAAGGGGGCAACGGGTAGGTGGTTTTTTGCTTTAAGGCTTCTGCATAAAACGACCCGGTCAGCTGATCAAAGCTGCCCTTGGTCAGCAAAGTGAAGAGGGGATGTGAACTATGAACTGTTATGTGAGATCTACCACTATTCTCCTATTCCCGTTCCTAAACCTGCATTCTTCTTCTAGTTTTTTGGTCTTCCAATTAAAGCAAAAGCAGTTAAAGAAGGAGAAGGGAAAAAGAAAAAGATAAAGGCCTTGTTTATATTATGTTATTGTGTTGTATTCAATTATTGGTCAAAGAATGTTTGGAAGAGAAGTAATAGTAAACCGATGTAGTGTGTCATTCCTCTATAATAATAACAATAATGAAAACAATTGTCTTGTTTTCTTGGGCACGCGAATGAACCTTTCAAAAATTTAATTTTGTCTTTCTTTGATATGCCAATGCCATGTTCTGTTATGTTATGACCAGATATTAATTTTGTATGGTTCAATTCAATGTGACGTTTGATTCCATAGATTGGTGTAGGTATGGTGCCACTGAATATAGGGCGTGTTGCGTTGCATAGCAAATAACTTTGAGGCCCTTTTGGCTCTGACCTAGCTAGTCTTGGAATGTCTTTGGAAACAATGGCAACTTACCCAATTTTATGGTGTTGGGGATTCCTTTTCCCTTTCCCCTCCCACCCTTCACTGCTTTTAACTCTTTGAAGCTGCCGCCAACTATGATTTTCTCTAAATCTTATCATATTCATTATCTACAACAACTCTGGTTTACACTTTGGAACGAAAAACCCATGCAGTACCATCTTCCACCATCTTTTTCCTTTAATTCCTCTAACACCTTCAATACCCAATTTCCAAAACAAAATGCCCTTTTGCCTTTCGCTCCCAAGTTTGAATTTTGGCCATGCCTTTTTCTCCTACCGTTCCTAAATCTCCTCTGGGTATAACTCTCATACATCACTTTGAAATTTAGTTTTGGGGATCAAGATTTAAGAGTATTAATAAATTTAAAAATTGACTTTTTCTTTCTGTATTTTCTATAAAGGTGTTTATGGAATTATATTTGCCTTACAAATTTCATGTGTCTTGAACCTCTTCAAAGATTGAGGGCCTAGCCCCACTGGCCACCAGTCTGTTCCCTTTTCCACAAATTATTGGTCTTCAAGTATCTTATTAGTCAAAACTCTTGTTGATATGAAATAGAAAATGTATTAAGTTGACAGTGCAATACTGTTTATACTATTATTATCATCAGGAAAATAATAAAGTATCTCCTCACAGAAGTCCACCACCTAAATAAAGCATATTTTTTCAAAAAAATAAACTTATTTAATTAAAAACTACAAAATGGACCTTTAATGTATGGATATACACAGTACTCCAACTTATTAGAATTTAAAGATAGTGTATAGTTAATTATTATATTTAACTTTAAGATAAATTAACTTTATGGATTTTTTTTTTCCAAAATAATAATAACCTAAACTTCACTAAACTTGTATTCAATGCAAATAAGAGCGGTGGAACTTTTCTGACATGAAAAAAATAATAAAGCCGAAAGAAAAATCAGCTGGTGCAGCTGCGCTGCAGAAAATAAGACAGAAGAAATATGGTCAAAGGTATGAGAAGAGTCTCCACTAAGTTTGAATTTGTTAATTTCAGAGAATTTTGGGAGTGATGCAGGAACAGTGATAGTGTGGTGGGAACAAACCAAACAAAATGGGTCTAATCAAATCCCGGGGAAGTAATTACATTAAAGAATGCGAAAATATGCATACATAGAGCTACGAGGTGGTAGCAGACAGCAAAATTAACCCAACTGGGGGAAGCTCATTTGGAATTTCTCAAATACTATAATAATGAGTAGATGATTTGAAATCAAGGCTATCTAATCAGAAAACCATCATCTTATTTTATTTCCACCTAAATTCAAAAATATGTTAACAAATTCAAGTCATAATTCCTTGTAATCAATCTGAAATAATTGAGAATATACCAGGTTTAATTATTTAGTTTCGTGATATAAAATTATATAAGATGATTTGAAATGAATAATGTGAAGATAAAAAAGGGTTAAGATGAGTATAATAACATAGGTGTTGGGTGTGCTTTTGCTTTATGTGGGAATTGTGGAGCATGGTTATGTTTATGCATGGTTGAAGGTGGGTCTTTGGGAATGATTTATGAGACAATAGGGAAGAGAAGAGGGGCCATGGAATAATCCAAATAAACTGGTAAAGGTTGCAAACATGAGAGAGAATTGGGCCATGCATAGTAATTGCATATTTAAAGAACAAAGAAAAAGTGGTCCCGCATTTTAGAACGTGCGATGCCATCGATCAACTTCAACTATATATCTTAGATTATTCAGAAGCTAAGATAGCAAATTATAGTATCTTCATCATGCTGGTATCTAAGCGGAACCAACCATGTTGGATTCAACACAATATCATCAAAAACGGATATTTCGATACGTGTTTAATTAGGAATCTCACTCTTATTTCACAATTTTCATTTAATTACCTTCAACTGGTTTAGTGAATTCAAAAGTAAAATAAACAAAGTTTGTAAACTAATATTATTAGGAGAAATGTTGTTTTTATCATTTTTTTTTTGGTTATGTATACAATCAATTCACTATTTTTTATTAATAGTAATAATAATAACAAGTGAATCAGCTAATCATATTTTTAAATATATAACTATAGTAGTGTTTAGTAGTATGTTATTGTTCTATTATGTATTAACCAAAGCTTGTGAGATAGCTACTGCAAGAGACATAAGAGGAAAATAGTGAAAAGTTGGAACGCATAATTAAACCCACTTATCATAATTCATCTTCTGGAGTCTATCCAAGTGAAATAATTAACTTGCTCTTCGTTGCGGAAGACGTGAGAAGATAGAAAAAAATAATTAGGGGAATAGGGGTAAAAAATTGAGTTAAGATTAAACTTATATTTAAATTTAGCTTAGGACAGATTTCTTTTATTTAGAAAATCCTCAAATCTAAACTTTAATAAAAAAAATGAAAAAAAAAATTCAGCTATTTAAAAAGTTTTAAACCTATATTTATTTAGATAAATATAAATAATAAATTCTAGTAGTATCACTATTATAGGGTTAAATATGTTTTTGTCCCCTTAATTTTTAGTGAAAATTGGAATTAGTCTCTAATCAAAACTTTGACCCAATTTAATCCTCCACTTTAAACCAGGTGAATTTAGTTATTTAAACCAAATCTTGTTAAGTTGATTTGACGTTTTAAAACGCGTGTTTCATGATAACATTTGAATTATTTACGCTATTTGACCCATTTTCATGCTTAGAAACACGTTTGAAACGTCAAATAAGTTTAACAAAATTCAATTAAAATGACTAAATCCACGCATGCATGTAGAAAGATGAGAGATTAAATTGGTTCAAAGTTTCTAAACGTTACTAATTTAAATTTTCTCTAAAAGTTAAAGGACAAAAACATATATTTAATCATATTATTAAATTACCTTTGTGATGATATATTTATTAAAATAATAAAGTGTAATACCCCACTCATTAACTAACCACAAACAAATATATTTGGGTTAAATATGCTTGTAATATTTAGGTATAAAATTGGAATTCGTTTATCTCCTTCATTTTTTTATATTAAAATTTAAAAATAAATAAATATAATTCTCTTAATTTAACGGGTTAAGTCCCACAACGAGCGCAACCCTCATGTTTAGTTGTCAAGATTGAGTTTGAAATCCTGAGCAGACTGCCAGTGATAAGCCAGAGGAAGGTGAGGATGACGTCAAGTCATCATGCCCCTCCCCGGACGACACACGTGCTATAGTGGACATGACAAAGAATCGCGATCCCGTGAGGGTGAGCTAACTCCGAAAACCCGTCCTCAGTTCGGATTGTAGGCTGCAACTCGCCTGCTTGAAGCCAAAATCACTAGTAATCGCCAATCAGCCATACAACAGTAAATTCGTTCTCGGACCTTGTACACACCGCCCATCACACTACGGGAGCTAGCGATGTTAAGTTTTTCTTTTTACAAAATAAAATAGTATTTCAAACTAGCATTGAAGGTTGAATATATCAAATCATGTAAACACCTCAAACACTAATTTAAAATTGTTTATTAAAAATAAAATGATTAGGTGAAATTAAAGGGGTGAAAACCACTTAAAATAATTTTTGTTAAAAAAATGGATAAAATTTATTAGGAAAAATAATTTTTTCCTTCATTTCGTTCTTGTTTATACATGAAGATAATATGCGTTTCAATTATACAGCATACTTTCTTATTTTTCTTATTTATTTTTTATTTCTCTTAAACTAAATTCTCTTGAAATTCATTATATTTCTCGCTTACTTTTATCTATTTGTCTTCTTCTACAATACATTTTTAAATATTTTTATATTTTAATTTTGCACTACTAACATTTGGCACGGTTTGCAAAACAAGATCATGAGAATGTTTGTTTTGACTTTTAAGAAATAAATTTATATTCAAACGAAATGTAGTTTAAAAAATAAAAATTATAAGAATTATATTTTTAAAAATATACACCGTGCAAAATATCATCTTACAAGTGAAAATTCTTAAAATTAAATAAAATTTCCTTCTTTACAATTATTCACGATTGATCTTGTGTGACATGTGAATCATTCTCATCGTCGCGAAAATATGAAACATATCCACTTTACTTAATAAGTACAATTTTCAGCGAGTAGTTATTTTTATTTTTATTTTTATAAAGATGTGTCCAAGAGAAAATTCTAATGATTCTTTCATGAAACAAATGTGGAAATTTCTTGAAGCCATCTTAATAATATTCCCAAAAATATTCGAATAGTCCTTTTATAACAAACTGCCACGGCGCCACTAGTCAATAGAATGGCCCTACATCAACTTTAAAGTTTGTTTCTTAAACTGCTTTTATTCTTTATTCAATTTTTTGTATTTCACTTTCTTTGGGTAATCCACAACTATCATTAGCTCACTAATTGCTCTCTCATAAATTCCATAGTATCTGTTCGGATTTCAGTGAAACAAAAAAATGAAGATTCCTGTGTTGGGTAGGTGTGTATATATATAATCTGAACTTAGCACAATCTAAGGTGAATTGTGAAAAGACAAAAAACAAAATTTGGTAAACTTCATGCAACATTTTTTTTAACATAACGCATAGTAATGAAGAATAGAAAGATTTTGCAAGAGATGTTCAAACTTATAACAGGTTCGTGTGGAAAATGACCGAGACATGAAAAAGAGAAAGGCAAAAGATATATTACGCAGAGATTGAAATAATTAAAGAGACGATATATGATACAATTTCTTTTCTACATATAAAGCAATCCAATACGTACTATCACCATAAAGTGGTATCAAGGGGAACACCGTCCCTGAATATTCAACAAAGACATGATGAATAATGTTACAAATCAGTGCAATATTTTCACGTAAATATCCTTGCATTTCCACCACTTTCTTATTTGTGCAACTTTGAATTTAGCACTATGGGATACTCATCATCATCATTCAACAACAAGAAAAGAATAGGGAAAATAATATATGCAGGAGAACCACTAGTGTGTTTGATCAATCAATGCATAGTTATTAAGTATATAATTTAATATATGATATCTTAAATTTATATACTATATATTAAAGTGATATTCTTCATTGGGTGTTGAGAAAAATGATTTGGCACTGTTGAATCAACCAAACAGTTGGAAAACACTTAATGGTTGGAACTTGGGATTGGGACCATATGCATTCAATTCGTGTACTCTCAGGTAGGTATCATCCATAACGGCCAAACACAAACTCCATAATGGTAATCACAATGGTTAAGATAAAACTCATGCACACGTGTAAATATAACATAAAACTCGTTAATGCTAATGTCTGAAGTCGAAAAGTTTTATGAAACAAAAAAGAACTGTCAAACACTATTCTAAATAGACAATTCCATCTCGTGAATTCGTTTTGAAAAACTAGGGCTATTTAAAAAGAAAACGAACTCCCAGCAGCAGGTTTATTCTGATTGTGATGGTGATCTTCATTAAAAAACCAGTTCTTAATTGTGTATTATTTTATACAGTTATGTATATGTATAAAAGTAGATGCAGAAAGTAATTCATCTGTAAAACAGTCTTTTAGAAAATACCATTCCTCTCGTATGAATATTACACATTAATTCCATTTACTTTTATATTTTAATATATCATTTAAGAGTGACATGATTGTTCAATTATAAGGTAGGAATATATTTTTTTTCTTCATTACTATTCCTGGTAAATAGAAGATTGATCATCTACACTGCCAGTTTCCGAACTAGCAGGGTAAGACAGTGTCATTTTTATGGGGTCAGAGGGCACACATTGTGATCACCAAAAGCATTATCGAAATAAAATAATGAATAATAGAGTAGAGAGTTGGAAAGATTATAAAGAACTTAATTGATATTACTCAATGATCTAAAAAAAAAGAAAATGAAGTGGTATACAACGTGGTTTACGTAATCCATTTTTGTAATGTTGTCGATGATAGAAACATTATAGTAGAATGTGTTTGGCATAAGGAAAAGGTCAAAAAAAAAAAAAAAAAAATAAA